>Ga0115851_100489_pt1 | contig 17783 bp, 15 predicted proteins | sample InSIn2gowninarea_FD_83865 | JGI IMG/M metagenome (GOLD analysis project Ga0115851, IMG submission 83865)
AGCCGAGTAAGAATATAACGTTGACTTTGAGCAAAAAAGAAGTTGATTAAATTCTGTTTATTTGTAGGTTGTTCTCGAAATTGCTTTTGTACGCCTTCATAGATGGATTCCCATAAGCGCGGGGAGTGTGGCTTGATTTGGAAACAAAAGTAGAATCAATTACGCATGATGCGATCGCTTTAGAATACAAAAATCAAATAGATACTATCCCTGTAGACTTGGTAATTTGGACTGTCGGGACGCGGGTAAATCCAGTAGTACAAAGTCTCCCCCTCAAGCAAAACCAGCGCGGTCAAATTACTACTACTCCCACTTTGCAAGTTGTAGACCATCCAGAAATCTTTGCTTTGGGCGATTTAGCCGATTGCATTGATGCGGATGGTAAGCAAGTCCCAACAACTGCTCAATCTGCCTTTCAACAAGCCGATTACGTCGGTTGGAATATTTGGGCTTCGCTTACAGATAGACCTTTATTACCTTTCCGCTACCAGCACCTAGGGGAAATGATGACGTTAGGGACAAATAGCGCAACTTTTGCAGGTTTAGGGATAAAACTAGACGGCTCTTTAGCGTACGTTGCCCGTCGCCTTGCGTATCTTTATCGGATGCCCACTTTGGGACATCAATTGAAAGTAGGGTTAAACTGGATTACTCAGCCAATTGTAGACAGTTTGACTAATTAAGTTAAAACCTAGCAAGTGGATGTTTTGCTTACTTACCAAAAGATGCTTTGGATAAGACAACAATACACAACTGCTTGGTAGAAAAAGAAAACTGAGATTAAGCAAAGCATGGGCTTTACTTAAAACAAAATTTTCGGCTCAAAAAACATTTTGGTTTAACCCGCAAAAAATCATGAGTAATACAAGTAATTTTCGTCGAGCAATTCGGAGCGCTAAATCTCAAGCGATAATTGGCCCGAATGTAATTGCTAATGCGCTGCCTTGGTTAGGTGGCGGACTAATTATAACTGCCATTGGAACTTTTGCTGGCTTGCAAGTCATCAGCAACAACCCGCAAGTTTTTATGCCCACATTTATCGGGGCGCTTGTCTTAGAACTAATTTTGTTCTTTGTTGCTTCCAATGCAGCACAAAAAGGTAACAGTAGCGTTGCCTTACCGCTTCTAGCAACTTATAGCTTGCTGTCGGGCTATACCCTAAGTGGGATAGTTTTCTTAGCATTGCAAACCCAGGGAGTAGGAATTAATGGTATTGGCTTTGCTGCGCTTGGTTGTGGGGTAACTTTTATTGGCGCGCAATCTGTTGGTTCCAATCTTTCTGAACAAGATGGTATGGCGCTAACCAAAACTATTCAACTAGGAATCATTGCTCTAGCTGTTGTACTAATAGGTCAACTATTCTTATCTCTATTTGGGATTTATACTCCTGGTTTTTTAGAAATTGCCATTTCCGCGATTGGAGTTCTTTTATTTGTTGGGTCTGCGGTGGTAGATTTCTTTATTTTGCCGCGTAGTTACCGGGACGAGCAATACTTGCCCGCAGCACTTTCGATGTACCTCACATACATTAATTTGTTTGTATTTATTTTGCGACTTCTAATTGCCATTAATAGTCGTGATTGAGCGATATACATTAAACTCACTTATATCTTTATTGAAACAGGCTATATGCCTGTTTTTTAAATGAAATGGTTAATATTTACAAATCTAACTGGTTCTGGGGTTTATTTGCTAGTGTAATAATTTTATTTGCTTTAACTATATTTTCTAACTGGATGGTGTTGGGATGTGTATGGTTTTCTGTATTTTTCATTTCTAGGTTCTCTAAGTTAGAAGCACAATTACCGAGTAGAGAACATAAGTTATATCTAATCACCGCGTTTATTTTTCCAATAATTGAAACATGGATAAATTGGGTTATCAATAAAAATATCCTTCCCAACTTTTTGATTGGGCTAAACAGATTAGAACATTTTTGTTCATCTGTAGGAGTTGTCATCATCTTATTACCAATTTATATAAATATTTGGCATCGATTGAAACCATGGCAAAATTTAGTTTTCATCCTAGGTTTAATTTGTTTGATCGGAAACTTAAATGAGTTTTTTGAATATTATTTGCGTGTATGCTGTAAGTTTGTTAGTGACGAGAAGTTTATATTTTATTATGAAGATACTATCTACGACATGGGCGTAAACTTAATAGGTGGATTAGCGGGATTTATAATTGTCAAATTGAATATCAAATCGTCATGAAACAGCCTAAAGTAATTTTTTTGGATGCCGTTGGTACTCTATTTGGAATTAAAGGTAGTGTCGGTAAAGCTTATGCAGATTTTGCCAGTCAATTTGGCATTGTAGTGTCCAATGAAGCCGTAAATGCAGCGTTTTTTAAAAGCTTTGTGGCAGCGCCTCCACCAATATTTCCGGGAGTAAAACTTGAAGATATTCCGGATTATGAATTTGAATGGTGGCAAATGGTAGCTTTAGAGACGTTTCAACAAGTAGGAGCCATCAACCAATTTGCAGATTTCTCTAAGTTTTTTGAGCAACTTTACAGCCACTTTGCTACCGCTAAACCTTGGTTTGTATATGATGACGTTATTCCTACCTTGGAACGTTGGCAAAAACGCAAAATTGAATTGGGGATAATCTCAAATTTTGATTCGCGGCTTTACTTAGTCTTAGAATCTCTCCATTTAATCGACTTTTTTACATCTATTACTATTTCTACCGAAGTTAGCGCCGCAAAACCGAATAAACAAATTTTTACTACCAGCCTAGATAAGCATAACTGCCAAGCTGCAGACGCATGGCACATTGGCGATAGTTTTAAGGAAGATTATCAGGGGGCGGCGGCGGCAGGTTTGAAAGCGATCTTAATTAAGCGTACCTAAACTATAGCCACCCATCAATTTGTCCATTTAAGCGAACTATTTTTAGCAAAACTGAGAGTAAGGTATAAACAAATGAATTAACTTATCTAGCGATTGAGTTATGTTGAACTCCTCATCAAAACGTACTGCTGATTACAATAGCGTGCAATCTATCCCAGAAATCTGGGCGATCGCAATTCAAAATTTCGGCGATACTATTGCACTAAAAGATCCTCACGTCCAGCCCGAAGTAACTTTAACGTATAGCAAGTTGTACCAACAGATTGGACAGTTTGCCGCCGGATTGCAAGCACTGGGAATAAAGCCAGGCGATCGCATAGCCTTATTTGCTGACAATCAACCGCGCTGGTTAGTAGCCGATCAAGCTATTATGACTGTCGGCGCAGTAAATGCCGTGCGGGGAGCGCAAGCCGACCGTGATGAGTTGCTATACATCCTCTCTCACAGCGATAGCGTGGCACTGGTGGTGCAAGACAAAGCCACATTGCAAAAATTGCTAACAGCAGGACAACTCCCCGTAAACCTAGCAATACTACTCTCTGACGAACAGCCGCCAGAAATTGCTAATACAAAAATTCTTAATTATGGTAGTGCGATCGCATTAGGGGCAAATCATACCTTACAACCCGTGCAGCACCATAAAGAGGATCTAGCTACTCTCATGTACACTTCTGGCACTTCAGGACAACCCAAGGGAGTGATGCTAAGTCAAGGCAACTTGCTATCCCAAGTTTTTGGCGCAAGTGCGGTAGTTGAGCCGCAGCCAGGGGAAGTAGTCATGAGTATTTTACCGATTTGGCACTCTTACGAGCGCAGTTTTGAATACTTTATTCTCGCTCACGGCTGCACGCAGATATACACCAATATTCGCTACGTCAAAAAAGACTTCAAAGAGTTTCAACCCTTCTATATGGTAGGTGTACCGCGCTTATGGGAATCCATCTATGAAGGCGTACAAAAGCAATTTCGAGAACAACCTACAAATAAACAGAATTTAATCAACTTCTTTTTTGCTCAAAGTCAACGTTATATTCTTACTCGGCGGATAGTCCAAGGCTTGGATTTAAACAATCTTTCCCCTTCCGTATTTGCCAAAATTTGGGCGGGTATACAGATGATTCCTTTAGGTTTAATTCATCAGTTAGCAGACAAGATAGTATACACGCAAGTACGAGAGGCAACAGGCGGAAAAGTTAAGTTTTTAGTGAGTGGCGGCGGTTCTATTGCAGAATATTTGGAGGATTTTTACGAAATTGTTGGCGTTGATATTTTAGGCGGCTACGGCTTAACAGAAACTTCTCCCATTACCCACGTGCGGCGGACTTGGCGAAACTTGCGTGGTGCGGATGGTCAACCTTTACCCAATACCGAAACGCAGATTGTCGAACTTGATACCCATAAACCGCTACCTGTAGGCAAAAAAGGCTTAGTCATGATTCGCGGAGATCAAGTCATGCAGGGTTATTACAAAAATCCCGAAGCCACCGCAAAAGCGATTAATCCTGAAGGCTGGTTTGATACGGGCGATTTAGGCTGGGTTTCAAAGCAAGACGATTTAGTGATTACTGGACGCGCTAAAGATACTATCGTCCTTAGTAATGGGGAAAATATTGAGCCGCAGCCGATTGAAAATGCTTGTTTGCGATCGCCTTATATTGACCAAATTATGCTCGTCGGGCAAGATAAGCGATCGCTTAGCGCTTTAATAGTACCTAACCAAGATGCTTTGCAACAATGGGCTACTACTCAAAATATAGAAATAGCTCCGAGCGACCTCGATAGCAAAACCCTTGTGGACTTATATCGCCAAGAATTAAACCGAGAAGTCCAAAACCGTCCAGGTTATCGCCCGGACGAGCGAATTAGTACCTTTAAGCTAATGAGCGAACCATTTTCCGTCGAAAATGGCACCATGACCCAGACATTGAAGATTAAGCGATCTGTTGTGATGGATCGTTACCAGGATATTATTGACAAGATGTTTGCTTAAAGCAATTAAAAAAGTAGTAATTGTGCTTGGATTTTATGGATATTTCCCCCTCTCAACTCACCCTAAAACGCCCAATTAATGTTAAAGCTGTCGTAACTCCGCGTTGGAAAGACGAAATTCAGCAACAATTGCAAGCTCAAATTAACCAAGTTGATGGTCAATTGCAGCAGTTAGAAATGCAAGGACAAAGAGCAATTTCTGAAATTCAAAAGCAAAGCTTGCAACCACCTGGACCGCAGACGTTGCAGCAAATTGAAAGTATCCAAATTCAGGTCAACGAGAAAAAAAGCGAATTACTGGAGCAAAAAAACCAAAGCTTACAAAATCTCCAGCAAGTACAGCTATTGGAGATGGATCAAGAAGTCAATCAGTTTCAACTTGAAGGCTTGTTTAGCGTTCAACCTGGAGACAACCTAATTAGCAAAATGCAGGTAGAAATTCTGCTGCGTGATGGCATAGTAGAAGAAATCCGGGGAGATCTTTAAGAAAGCAGGGGGAGCAGGAGAGTAGAAGCAAGGGAAGATTAAGTTATTTTCGCCTATTGTCCCCCTTCCCTGTCTCAATTAAGCTCCCGTGCAACTTTGCTTTCATAATTAAAATAATCGCTTATTGCTTCAAGGTTACAAATGATTCACGAAGTATTTATGCCTGCTCTGAGTTCTACCATGACGGAGGGCAAAATTGTCTCTTGGGTAAAGTCGCCAGGAGACAAAGTAGAAAAAGGCGAAACAGTGGTAGTAGTGGAATCAGATAAAGCTGATATGGATGTAGAAACCTTCTATGAAGGTTATATCGCTATTATTTTAGTGGAATCTGGGGATACGGCTCCCGTAGGTAGTGCGATCGCCCTAATTGCCGAAACTGAGGCAGAAATTGCCACCGCAAAGCTTCAAACTACTCCTGCCAAAGCCCAAAATGTTACTACTTCTCCCGGACAAGTAGCAGATGTTGCAAGTACTGTAGCTATTCCTACTCCCTCGCAAAATGGCTCAAATGTTGGGGATGGACGAATTATGGTTTCCCCCCGCGCCCGCAAGTTAGCCAAGGAGATGAAAGTCGATTTGAGCAGTCTTTCCGGTAGCGGTCCTCATGGGCGCATTGTGGCAGAAGACGTAGAAGCGGCGGCAAATATTAGCACTCCTGTACGGGGGCAAAGCGTCGTTGAAGATACTCCTGTACGGGCGCAAAGCGTCGTTGAGGATACTCCACCACCACCCGCCACCCCTGGTCAAGGAGTGCCAATGAACACGCTGCAAAACGCGGTAGTGCGAAACATGATGGCTTCCTTGCAAGTCCCAACTTTTCACGTTGGTTACACAATTACTACCGAGGCGCTAGATACTCTATACAAGCAAATAAAGTCTAAAGGCGTGACCATGACGGCGCTACTCGCAAAAGCTGTCGCTGTAACTCTACAGAAGCATCCTTTAGTCAATGCCAGCTACTCGGAGCAGAAAATTGTTTATCCTGCCAATATTAATATTGCTGTAGCGGTAGCGATGGATGATGGCGGGCTGATTACGCCAGTATTGCAAAATGCCGATAAGTTAGATATATATTCTTTGTCGCGCAACTGGAAATCTTTAGTTGAAAGGGCAAGAGCCAAGCAATTGCAACCGCAAGAATACAATAGCGGTACTTTTACCTTATCGAATCTGGGAATGTTTGGGGTAGATCGCTTTGATGCGATTTTGCCTCCTGGACAAGGCTCAATTTTAGCAATTGGCGCAGCGCGTCGCCAGGTAGTAGCAAGTAACGATGGTATGCTTGGTGTCAAGCAACAAATGCAAGTAAATATTACTTGCGACCACCGAATTATTTATGGTGCGACGGCGGCGGCATTTTTGAAAGATTTAGCAAAGTTAATTGAAACAAATGCTCAGTCTTTAACTCAATAGATTATCGTTAAAAAACTTGGGGTTTTGAACTCCAAGTTTTTTTAAAAGCCAATTTTGGCGACAAATTTTGTACTAGAGTGATCGCATTGGGTTATTTTCGATTAACATAACTAGTGTAAATTTGTAAATAAATTAAAAATTATCAATTTATTGTGAAGTAACAGTACGTTTACTAGAAATTTTTTATCCTAGAGTTAGATTGAGTGAGTGAATTGACTAACAAATATGCAAACTTCACCCGCAAACACTTCTGCTTGGCAAAAGCTAATAAATCAAGAAATAACTTGCGCCCAAGCGCTGCAAATCCTGGTCAACGACCAAGGAGTAGTTAATCAAGCATTACTCGACCGGGATGTTAGTTTAAGATTTTTACGCCACTTTCCCGATCGCAATTCTTTACCGCCAGCAATTCCTTTATTATTGTGGCGCGGGTGTTATTACTTAGGTAGCCCCGTTAATTTGAGTGCAGAAATAATTGCTAATCTAGGCGATCGCACGAATAGCCAAATTAAAATTATTCCTATTTCTGATAAAAGCTACCGTGCTTGGTTTCATACTCAAAATCTCAACGTCAATAATCTTAGCTCGGCTCCTCTAGTTAATCCGCTAACTGGCGAATACGAACAAGAAAATATTAGCGAAACAACCGAATTATACCTTTCTAAAGCCGCCGATCAAATTGGTCGGATCAAAACTCTAATTTCTGGAGCCTTACGCAACCGCGCTAGTGATATCCATTTAGAACCAATGTCCGATGGTTTAAGAGTTCGTTACCGCATTGATGGCGTATTGAGAGATATTACAACCTTGCCCGCCGAACTCAGCCGGAGGGTAATTGTTGCCCTCAAAGTCATGTCTGCCATAGACATTTCCGATAGCCGCCGCCCCCAAGATGGACGCATCGGCGAAAAATATGCGTCTTCGCAAGAAACCGAACTAGGAATGGATATGCGCGTTAGTACCCTTCCTTGTGTAAATGGTGAAAAAGCTGTTATTCGTTTATTGCCTAGAAAAAATCCTTTTTCAGACATTAACAACTTAGGATTTTCTCAAGAAACCTTAACAACTTATAGAACTTGGTTAAAGCAACCTCAGGGAATGATTATTCTCACTGGTCCCACAGGTTCGGGCAAAACTAGTACCTTGTATACCAGTTTACAAGCCGTTGCCAACGAACATATTAACGTGGTGACGGTAGAAGACCCAGTAGAGTATTTATTGCCCCGCATTACTCAAACTCAAGTTCATGAAGCGGCGGGAATGACCTTTGCCGCAGGACTAAGGGCAATTTTGCGTCAAGATCCAGATGTGATCATGGTAGGAGAAATCCGCGATGCCGAAACGGCCGAAACGGCGGTAAGAGCGGCGTTAACCGGACACTTAGTATTGACTACCCTGCACACAAACGATGCTGTAGGGGCAATCCCCAGACTTAAAGATATTGGTCCCGATCCTGCCTTACTAAGCGATGCCTTACTAGGAATTGTTGCTCAACGCCTTGTCCGTCGCGTTTGCTTTCACTGTGCTGCATCTTATACCCCTACTTCAACCGATTTAAAAATTCTGGGCTTGCAGCAAAAATTTGGCACGTGGCGCAAAGGAGTAGGTTGCCAAGCTTGTTTTAATTCTGGCTACTTGGGACGAGAGGTAATTGTGGAGTTGCTCGATATTGATGAAACCGTCCAAGAGATTATTTACGAAGGTAGTATTACCCAACTGCATCAGTATCTCAAAAACATTAGTTTTGCTTCCTTTAGAGTGGCAGCAATTGAAAAAGTTACGAGTGGTTTGACTACAGTGGAGGAAATCGTGCGCGTATTGCCACGTAGTTCGCTCAATAGAAAAACCTCTAGCCAAGACTTGCAAAGCCGGATTGAAGCATCCGTAACCGTGAATTAAACGTGAATTAAATAAGAAACCGCCCAATATTAATTGGGCGGAATGTGGTGTGAGGAGTGAACGGAAAAATTTTTTCCGTCTCCCCTATTGTAAGCTACAGAAAATGGTTTTGCTGGATCATAACTACGACTTTTTCAACAATCAATAGTTGGATTTTGGTTACTTGCCCATGCCTAATTGTTGAGCTTTTTGATACACTTTACCCTCTGTCAGTAGTGAAGGAGCGATCGCAACTTCTGCTTTTTGCATTTCCTTAATATTTTTTGCTCCCAAAGTTCCCATACTAGTTTTCAAGGCTCCCAGCAAGTTGTGAGTCCCATCATCTAATAAAGCCGGTCCGCGCAAAATTTGCTCTAAGGTCCCTGTAGTAGCTACTCGAATCCGCGTCCCTCGTGGCAAAACTGGGCTAGGTGTTGCCATACCCCAATGGTAGCCGTTTCCTGGGGCTTCGGAAGCTCTAGCAAAGGGAGAACCAATCATTACCCCATCGGCTCCGCAAGCAATACATTTGCAAATATCGCCCCCAGTAATTAAACCGCCATCGGCAATTACTGGAACATAATTACCAGTTTCTTCGTAGTAGTCATCCCGCGCCGCCGCACAATCGGCGATCGCCGTGGCTTGCGGTACGCCCACACCCAAAACTCCACGCGAAGTACAAGCGGCTCCTGGCCCAATTCCTACTAACACCCCCGCCGCACCAGCTTTCATTAAGTTAAGCGTGACTTCGTAAGTAACGCAGTTGCCTAAAATTACTGGGATGGGCATTTCTCGGCAAAATTGCGCCAAGTCTAAGGGGGTGAGAGATTCCGGCGACAGGTGAGCGGTAGAAACAACTGTTGCTTGGACGAAAAATAAATCTGCCCCCGCATTCGCTACCATTTCGCCGTACTTCATTGCTCCGGCGGGAGTCGCGCTAACGGCAGCAATGCCCCCAAGGTGTTTAATTTCTTTAATACGCTGTTCGATTAATTGTGGTTCGATGGGTTTGGCATACAATTCTTGCATCAAGCCGACAAATTCATCTTTGCCCACCGAACTGATGCGCTCTAAAATTGGCTTAGGATCGGCGTAGCGGCATTGGATACCTTCTAAATTGAGTACGCCTAAAGCACCGAGTTCCGATAATAATACCGCCATGCGAACGTCTACCACTCCGTCCATGGCACTAGCAATAATTGGAATTTCGCGCTCAATATTACCAATTCGCCATTTGGTGTCTGCTAAAGTCGGATCTAGGGTTCTATTGCCTGGTACTAAAGCAATTTCATCGATTCCGTAAGCTCTCCTTGCTGTTTTAGCCCGCCCAATTTCAATATCCACTTTTGTTTTATCCCACTTCCGATTCTGTTAAGACATAGCGTATCAAATTGCGGGGGCGTTGGTGTTTGCCACTGCCTAGCTGTAAATGTATCCGCTAGAATAGAAATAGCTTTCTTAACGCGATTTTACAGGTAAGCCTTGATCCAATCTGAGACTCTAGAACTATTAGAATGGTCGCGCCTTTGTCAGCATTTATCTACCTTCGCAGCAACTAAACTAGGTTCTGTAGCTGCGCGCAATCTTCAAATTCCAGCGTCACAATTAGATAGCGAAGAATTATTAGCTCAGACAAAAGAAGTCTATGACTTAGAAACCCGGCTAACTACGGGGTTATCTTTTGATGGCATTCAAGATATTGGCGACTCTTTAGAAAGGGCGCAGTTACAAGGAATTTTAGCCGGAAATGAGTTATTGGAAGTCGCTACTACTTTATTCGGTGCTAGACAATTACGCCGTTATATCGACAATCAATCCGGTATTCCCGTACTAACGCAATTAGTCTCTGAGCTAAGGACTTATCCCGAATTAGAACAAGAAATTCATCGGTGTATTGACGAACGAGGACAAGTAACCGATCGCTCTAGTCCAATTTTAGGCGACCTACGTACCCAAATAAGACAGCTTAGAACGCAAATAAATCGCTCTTTGCAAAATATCCTCCAGCGTCACTCTAACGCCGTTCAAGAACAAATAATTACAAGTAGAGGCGATCGCTTTGTAATTCCCGTCAAAGCACCCCAAAAAGATGCGATCCCAGGGATTGTTCACGATACTTCAACTAGCGGCGCAACGCTGTATGTAGAACCCAATAGCGTTGTGCCATTGGGCAACCAATTGCGGCAATTAGTGCGTAAAGAACAAGTGGAGGAAGAATCAATTCGCCGCGCTCTAACTAAGCAAGTAGCCGAAGTTAGTACAGACTTAGAAAGGTTGCTGGCGATCGCGACGATTATCGACTTAGCCACCGCCCGCGCGCGCTATAGCTTCTGGATTAAAGCAAATCCACCCCGCTTTATCAACCGCAGCGATGGCGAAAGTATTAATTTGCGTCAGTTGCGCCATCCGCTTTTAGTTTGGCAGCAGCAGCACGAACAAGATCGTCCTGTAGTTCCCGTTGATCTAACCATTGCGCCGCACCTGCGCGTTGTGACGATTACAGGTCCCAATACTGGCGGCAAAACTGTTACGCTCAAAACCCTGGGTTTAGCCGCTTTGATGGCAAAAGTAGGCTTATTTATTCCCGCGCGCGAACCTGTAGAAATGCCCTGGTTTGAGCAGGTATTAACCGATATCGGGGACGAACAATCGTTAGAACAAAGCTTATCAACGTTTTCCGGTCATATTCGTCGTATTAGTCGGATTTTAACGGCTATAGATGAAGCAAGCTCATCTTTGGTACTTTTAGACGAAGTGGGCGCTGGTACGGATCCCGTAGAAGGCAGTGCGTTAGCGATCGCTTTATTGCAATACCTCGCGAACAATGCTCAATTAAGCATTGCCACCACTCACTTTGGCGAACTTAAAGCCCTAAAATACGAAGACGAGCGCTTTGAGAATGCCTCAGTAGAATTTGACGAAATTAGTCTATCGCCAACTTATCGGCTGCTGTGGGGAATCCCAGGGCGTTCTAATGCCCTAACTATTGCCCAACGCTTGGGATTAAAGACCGAAGTAATTGAATCCGCCAAACATCATATAGGCGGCGCAAATGAAGATGTAAACCAAGTAATTGCGGGTTTAGAAGCCCAAAGAAAACGCCAGGAAACTAAAGCCGCCGAAGCGCAACAGTTATTAGAACAAGCCGAACGTTTTTATCAAGAAGTCTCGGCAAAAGCCGCCGCGTTGCAAGCTAGAGAACGGGATTTACGAGCCTCTCAAGATGTTGCCGTCCAAAATGCGATTTCTCAAGCGAAAGAAGAAATTGCCCAAGTCATTCGCCGCTTGCAAAAAGGTACAGTGACATCTCAAGACGCACAGCAAGCAACTAACAACCTTAATCAAATTGCTGCTCACTATGTAGCACCAACTCCAAAACCAAAAGTAGGATTTAAGCCGCAAGTAGGCGGTCGCATCCGCATTCCCAGGTTAGGACAAACGGCGGAAGTTTTAAGCGCTCCCAGTGACGATGGCGAGTTAATTGTCCGGTTTGGCATCATGAAAATGACCGTAAAGCTAGAAGATATTGAATCATTGGACGGTGAAAAACCAGTAGTTCCTAAAAAGAAAAAACAAGAAGTAATCGAAGAGAAACCCGCAGAAACTACCCCCGTACCAGTCATTCGCACTTCAAAAAACACCGTTGACTTACGCGGGTCGCGAGTTGCTGATGCGGAAAGAACTTTAGACGATGCAATTTCTACTGCAACGGGGCAACTGTGGATTATTCACGGACACGGGACGGGGAAATTGCGGCAAGGCGTTCGCGAATTTTTGCGCCAACACCCTAGAATTAGCCGCTACGAAGATGCTCAAAAAGCTGATGGTGGTACAGGAGTAACGATCGCTTATGTGGATTAGTATCCCTTGTAGAAGCAGAAAAAGCCCGCAATTGCGGGCTTTTTCGACCAGTTTAATTTCTAAATTTTTGAGACAGCTTAAAACTTGACCGACGGAGTGCTACGACGGCGGCGCATTATTGCAATACCACCCAAAGTAACCGCCGCCAAGGAGCCAATTATACTACTAGGCTCAGGTACAGGCTTGGCAGCAAGACCAGTCAGTGAGCGGCTGCCACCAATAGTCCCTAAGGAACTCGCAGCACCAGTAGCTAAGTCAATGGTATACAAAACAGAATCAGAAGCAGCATATGCTGTATTTCCGCCATTACCATCAGCGAAAATATCAAATCCCCCAGTAGGACTAAAGTCCAGGCCAAGGGAACCGACTGTTACGAGAGTGCCATTATTAGGCGGATTCTGCAAAACTAAGACATCAAGGTCAGAATCTATGCCAAATAGCTGAGTTGTCCGAGTTGGGGGAGTCACTCCTGCGGGGCTAGGCGCTCCGAGAAATGAATTTGTATAAGCCGCACCAGTAATATTAGGGTTAGCTCCAAAATTGGCATCCCCTGGAGCATAGGCTAAGTTTCCATCAACTAGAGTTGCACCAGTATCTACATTGATGCGGAAGTTTGTATCATTGCTACCGACAACCCGTAAGCGATCGACTACGGGGTTGAAGTCTACTCCTGATAAAGCTCCTACTGATACAGGGGCATCAAGCGTACTTTTGAAAGTTGCTGCTCCCGTGCTGGAGTCGATTGTATAAATATTGTTGCTACTTGCAAGCCCGTAAAGCTGACCATCGGCGGGACGGTAGTCAATTCCTAACAAGTTACCAACAACTCCTGTAACTGAGACAAAGTTAGCCGAAGCAGGACTTGCGGAATCAAAATTAACTAGAGTATTGTCTCTAGTTAAACCAGTTATACCTACGGCTTGAACTTGAGGTGTGATCGCGATGCTAGAGGCGGCACTCATGAGGGCGATCGTGATTATACTGCGGATACTTATAGACAAATTAAATCTCCAGGGTAATTTTGAATCAAGCTTTGAGTAAATTGTGTTGCAACTAATGCTCATTTTCCAGACCAAAAACTGCTCATTTGTTGCTCAATTTTTTAGATGACAATCGTACTTAATAATGCTTTACTTTTGTCTTAATATAAATACTCCTTGAAGTATATTTACTGAACAGCGTTCTAAATTGATACACCGATCGGAGGCAGAAGCGATGGTATTTTAAGCTTTTAAGCAACTAAATTAAGTAAATAAAATTTTTAAGTAAGTAAAATGAACACTAAACCTATCGCTCAAAAATTATTAATAGCTGACAGGGATTAGCTGACAGATTATGCTATTAGAAACCAAGTATCCCTTAAAAGAGTCTGGTTTCAAAATAGGTAACAACTCTATCGATACCTGTCTTAGCTTATATGCTTAAAGATACGCCTTCTAACGCTGGGTTATCTCCTTCTTGGGATGATCTAAACCGCACCAAGCCCGACTCAGCCCAACTAGACAACATCAAAACTCAAATAGATTTGGTGCTGTTAGCGTTGGAATCCCTAGCAGGCATTGGGTCGGAGGCTATGCTCCAAGCTGCGTTAGCGCTGAATCTAGAATCAAAGATACCCGATCGCGTGACTTTGTGGCGATTGCGTCAATCAAATCCATTACGCAAAGGTGAAGGTGGACGCAAAAAGCTAGATGTAGAAGAAGCGCGAAGCCTGGTTTTAATTAGCTGCTACCTCGCCAAACAACACCAAGAACGAATTCGTCGTGCGATCGACTTGCTCGAACAGGTAGCCCAAAATAATAGCGAACCTCATAGAAATGCCATGCTAGGAGACTATCTTGATGCTTTCAACAACACATACCTAGAACGCATGGAAGATGAGGAACACGTCTCTACAGACAAATTAACTCAACTAGCGCTCAAACTACTAGTAGATTTGCTGTTTTATAGTAGCCCTGGAGGACATCGGCGTTTGTGGTTAGCACTATTAGATCGTACCCAAAAATAACTCGCTCTTAAAATCGCGGTTTCCTTAAATAAGGAAATAAATTAAATTGTTCAAGCTTGATTAAAGTTGAAAAATTCCTAACTTATAGAACTCACTGGCTCAAAACTATTCCTTACTATGCCCCTATCAAATTCGGTTCTACATCGCTATACTCCTCCTACTTGTACGCTGCAAGTTGTGGCTTATAGTTCGCCTGTATCCCGTTGGGTGGGATCTAAAGTAGTAAAACAAGTACAGTTCGACTTACGTTTTGACGATCCGCGATCGCCTGCCAACAAACAATTTAGTATTACAGGCGATCGCAATCAATTAGAAGCTCTCCACACTGCGGTTGCAACTTATATTCAAGAATTGCTCAGTTTATCGCCAGAAAGTTTTGCCGCTTTGGGGCAAGAAACACCATCTACTACCCCCGTACCACCCGTAGATGTTGAAGGCGATGTTTGGTTGATGCCTGTGGACGAAATGCCTACATCAACTCCAGAAGTCGAGCAGGTTCCTAGAAATGCCATGGCTCAAGGCGAGTTTTTTGCTCTAAAACCAGTCACAAATGTAGCTCATAACCTTTTTCTTGGTTCTTTAGCGACGGTGGAGACGGGGCAGTTTGTCCAACTTAGCTTGCTGCAACTATTTGATTTGGCAACCGCTCTTGATGAATATACTAGCGATTTAGTCGCTTTACCCTCTGCTCCTAGGAAAGCTCCAACTTCTTCGGCTCCTTTAGCTTGGGCAAATATTGCCGCAGTATTACTAGTGGGTATAGGAATTGGAGCCGTAGGATTGCAGTTGTTCAATCGTCCTGATTCTCCACAGCAGACTGCTAATAATGTAAATAATCGTCCCAGAACTATTAATAGCCCTCAAATTGCCCTTGCTCCCTCACCCCTTCAGACCTCGCCACTTCCTACCTTATCTCCGGCAGGAACTTTAGTACCGCCACCACCCGCCAATATAGTTCCTCCTCCTGGTGCTAAAACTACAACGGCGACTTCTGTGCCTACCAAGTCTCCAGTTCCGCTAACCGTAACACCAGGTACCAAAACTAATCCCGTACCTAATGGTCTACCAGCCCAACAAATCGTTATTAATCCTAATACTGGACAACCTACTACTACCGTAACTATTCCTAAACAATCTAGTAATCGTGTAGCGCCACCAATCATTATTAACCCTAACCCCACCTTAGAAGCAACTCTTCGTTCTAATACAGCAAAAACTACCCCCCCAGCGCGGCAAGATAATAATTCTCCGAGTCGCGAAGATGCGCCTAAACCCAAGAACTCTCCTAATACTGCCGCTACCCGCACTGCTTTTGTTCCCAATCCTCAAGTGACAGAAGTTAGCAATTATTTCAACCAACGCTGGGAACCACCGTCTAACTTGAGGAGTTCTTTAGAGTACAGCATCATTTTGGATGTTGACGGTAGTATTCAAGTTATTGAACCCTACGGATTAGCCTCAAGAACTTATCTTGATCGCACGGGAATGCCATTAATTGGCGAACGTTTTGTTTCTGCCAATCAAAATGGTCAAAGCCCTAGAATTCGTTTGCGTTTTAATCCCAGTGGCAAAGTTCAAGCATTTCTAGAGGCGGGTGATGCTAGGTAAAATAGATATTTTTAACTTTTGTTAACTTGAATACTAAAATATTTGAACAAATCCTCGATTATTGAGTATTAATCCCTATTGATGTTTTGCACGAAGTAAAGTACATATTTTCAACTAATCTCTTAGGAGGATGTGGGGCTTGACAAAAGTGTGTAACAATGCCGTCAAATCAAACGGCATCTTGCATTAATAGCGATTAATAGCCGAAAGTTTAAAACCTTGGCTAACAGCTTAAGTCTTCTTAAGAGGACTAAATGCTGAATCACCAATTGTTTCAGTCCATTTGAGTGGACTTGAGATATAAGCTCGAAACTCAGTTTCCGAGCGGCTTTTAGGTTTTATTAAATTGAGGAGGATTGATATGGCAGGGCAAATGTGCTGGTTATCTAGATTCGGCGATGATGGAGAAAAAATACTGCATTTGCAGACGCAAAGCGATCGCTCTTGGCGACCTTATACAGCTTATCCCCAGATTGCCGTACCCGATTACCGCGTACCTGGAGGCTCTAAGGGTTGGGCAACCTATCAAAAACTAATGAAAGCAGGCTGGACTTTAGTACCTAGCGCCAGAGCTAAAGAATTTGCAACGATGGAAGTAGAAGTTTTTAATAGCCGCTAGGAGAACCTTCACCACGCGGATCTGCTGCTCCGTCTAACTTACCATCGGCGGTAACAACGATCGCATTGGCGTTTCCCCAAGGACTTGTTTGTTTTACTTGATGTCCGCGTCGTTTTAGCTCGGTAATGGTTGCTGTGTCTAAACCAAAAGGCTGTATTCTCAGTTCGTCGGGCAACCATTGGTGATGAATGCGGGGGGCCCAAACCGCTTCCCCAGCATTCATATCGTAAGCTAGGACGTTGAGAATAACTTGAAGAACGGTAGTAATAATTGTGCTACCTCCGGGCGCACCCGTTGCCATTTTCAAGCGATTATTTTGCGTAACTATGGTGGGTGTCATGCTAGACAAAGGAGTTTTGCGCGGTGCGATCGCATTAGCATCTCCTCCTACCAATCCATAAGCATTGGGTACACCAGGCGCGGCAGCAAAATCGTCCATTTCATCATTAAGTAAAATACCCGTTCCCGGTGTAACTACCCCAGAACCAAAGCCGTAATTGACTGTAAACGTTAAGCTAACGGCGTTACGTTGCTCGTCTACTACCGTTAAATGGCTAGTATCGGGAGATTCTGCTTTGGTAAAGCGCTCAAGAGTCGCTTTATCGACAGGTTTTACTTGGGTTGACGGTGTTGCTCTATTGGGGTCAATTTCTTGTCGTCGTTTGGCAGCATAATCGCGGCTAATTAGCTGTTGTACTGGTACTTTGACAAAATCGGGATCGCCTAAATACTCTGATCTATCGGCGTAAGCAATTCGCATTGCTTCTACCATCAAGTGCAGTACATCCGGGTTGTGCCATCCTAGAGATTTAAAATCGGTGTCGCCGATTAGATTTAATATCTGTAATAAGTGTACTCCCCCCGATGAAGGCGGTGGCATCGAGCAGATTCGCGCTTTTTGGAAAGTCCCACAAACTGGGGTGCGCCAAATAGGTTTATAAGTTTTTAAGTCTTCAAGAGTTATTTTTGGGTACGATCTAATAGTGCTAACCACAAACGCCGATGTCCTCCAGGGCTACTATAAAACAGCAAATCTACTAGTAGTTTGAGCGCTAGTTGAGTTA
>Ga0115851_100490_pt1 | contig 17767 bp, 18 predicted proteins | sample InSIn2gowninarea_FD_83865 | JGI IMG/M metagenome (GOLD analysis project Ga0115851, IMG submission 83865)
TGGTTAAAACCTGCTTGTCATAGCAATTACAGCCTTAATTCAGTTTCCTGCACCATTATTTGTCACTACCCTAGTTATAGCGATCAAAAATATTGCATTTTCGATCGTCCCAATGGTAGCAGGAATTGGTAGTGGTGCCAATTGAGATTAGAGGAAGTTTTGTGTACACGGTTAATAATGCACAATACAAGTTAGAGGCGCTATTTCATCGAACAGCCGCACTTAAAGACTCGCGTTTAATCGCAATGTAAAAATGTCTTAATCAGTTGATTCCTTACCCTCAAAGTAAAAGAATGCGATCGCGACGCTCAAGGAGTGTCGATTGCAACTCCAATGAACGCTCAATATCGGGCTAATCTCTTTGGTACCATTAAAGCTGTGGATCAAAGTTCTGCTCAGAGCCACGATCGACGGTAGCCAAGCTTATCTTTTTCACACTTTTTCTAGCATCTAACATGAACGAAATTAAGTACATCCTCTCAGAAGACCAAATGCCCACAGCTTGGTATAACATCCAGGCAGATTTACCCACCCCTTTGCCTGCTGTTTTGCATCCCGGTACTGGGCAACCCATTACGCCCGATGATTTAGCGCCTCTTTTTCCGATGAGCCTAATTGAACAAGAAGTAAGTCAGGAGCGTTGGGTTGAGATTCCTGACGAAGTGCAATCCATCTATCAGCAATGGCGACCTACTCCAATGTATCGGGCACGTCGCCTGGAGAAAGCCCTCGATACTCCCGCCAAGATTTACTATAAGTATGAAGGTGTAAGCCCCGCCGGAAGCCATAAACCCAACACTGCTGTTGCTCAGGCGTATTACAACAAGCAAGCAGGTGTCAAACGGCTAACCACTGAAACCGGAGCCGGACAGTGGGGGTCTTCGCTTGCCTTCGCAGGTGCGCTATTTGGGTTAGAAGTCCTGGTTTACATGGTGAAAGTGAGCTACAACCAGAAACCCTACCGTCGTGCCTTAATGGAAGCCTATGGAGCAAGAGTTGTCGCCAGCCCTAGTGGCGAAACTCAGACAGGACGATCAATTCTAGCGATAAATCCCAACAGCACAGGTAGTTTGGGTATTGGTATCAGTGAAGCCGTTGAAATTGCTGCCCAAGATGAGCAGAGCAAGTATGCTTTGGGCAGCGTCCTCAATCACGTTCTCCTCCATCAAACTGTGATCGGGCAGGAAGCCTTGGCACAGCTAGAAATGGCAGGGGATTATCCAGATATTGTAATTGGCTGTACAGGTGGGGGAAGTAACTTTGCGGGAATTGCTTTTCCGTTTCTGGGGCAAGGTTAAGAGGTGAGCGAGACATTGAGCTGATTGCAGTCGAGCCTGCTGCTTGTCCAACGCTCACGCGTGGCAAATATGCCTACGATTTCGGCGATACGGCACATTTGACACCATTAGTGAAGATGCATACCCTTGGCAGCACGTTCATCCCCGAAGGCATTCATGCCGGGGGCTTACGCTATCACGGCATGGCTCCGCTTATGAGCCATATAGTAGCTCTGGGACTTGCTCAACCGCGTTCGGAACATCAATTGGGCTGTTTTGCGGCAGGATTAACGTTTGCTCGTGTTGAAGGCATTCTTCCTGCACCTGAAGCGAACCATGCCGTAAAAGCCGCGATCGACGAAGCCTTAAAATGCAAAGAATCGGGCGAGAGTAAAGTAATTCTGTTCAATCTTTGCGGTCATGGACACTTTGATATGCAGGCGTACATTGACTATCAAGCCGGGAACTTAGTTAATACCGAGTACAGTTCAGAAGAAGTGGCGATGGCTCTAGCAGGATTACCTTCAGTCGGTTAGTTTTGTACCACACTGATGTTGGGCGAGTTCTAGTGCTATTCCTATCCTTACCTATTTAGGACTACCAAATTGAGATCGTGTCTAACTCCTGTTGAATCATTGCTCAAAGAGGGCATGAACCTGACCGCTTGTCCGACTTTAATATTTCCATAGCATCCAACTTATCCTTTGGACACGATGGTTGCAACGCCGCCCTCCCTATAGGATTGCCAGCTTAACTCAACGCAGAGCAAGGTATTCTAAATGTTTATTCTTAAAATATCTATAGAATCCATTTGACATCTTTTACTCCCGTGAGGTACAGTAACGGCAAAAGCCATATTCAACAGCCATGCCGTACGCTAGCAGCCTAACCGATTCAGAATGGGAAATCCTTGAACCCTTGCTGGTTAAGATATTGCCGCCTAAGAAGCGGACCAGACCCTCGAACTGGACAAAGCGGGACATCATTGATGGCATCTTCTATCAACTGAAAAATGGTTGCAACTGGGAAGACTTACCCAAAGACCTGCCGCCTTACTCCACAGTCTACTGGCACTACAAGCAGTGGCGAGAAGCGGGAGCCATCGAACAATTGATGAGCGTCTTACACGAACAAGTGCGCGAACAAGTCAAAAAAAAGCCAAGTGGACAACGTTAATCATTATTGACTCACAAGCGGTGCAAAACAGTTGTAATGCGAGCGTAGAGTCCAAAGGGTTTTGCTTCTACAAGGCAACAAACGGCATCAAACGACATTTAGCAGTTGATACATTAGGATTTCCCTTTTTCACACACTGTACGAGCGCGAATCTCTCCGATGATGCGGGGTTAATTGAGATGTTGACGCACAATATCGACTACTTTCGGGCAAAACCTGTAAACATTCCCAAGATCACCATCTTGTTGGATCATGGCTATCACCCAGAACATCTAACGCAGGAATTAAAACAGGTGTATCCACAAATTATGAAGAAAATCAAGTTTGAATTGTCCACCAAACCATCCAAACAGGAAAAGGCAGCTCAAGGAAAGTCTGGATTTGTCCCAGCCATCGCTCGATGGGTGATTGAGCGTTCTAATGCTTGGATGGAGCGCTGTAAAATTTTGGTTAAGAACCATGAGAGAACCCTAGCAAATGCGACCACGAAACTCAATCTTTGCTTTGTTAGGCTCATGGTCAAGAGACTTTCAACTTTTTAGAGATGTCAAATGGGTTCTATATGACACACTTTGGTATTATCTGTCTGGCGGCAACAGGTCATCTCAATCCGATGACAACCTTGGGCTACGAACTGCACAGAAGGGGACATCGAGTAACTGTAGTTGGTATTCTTGATGCTGAACTAAAAGCCAATTCCGCAGGATTGGAATTTCGTGCAATCGCGCTGTCACAATGTCCCTATGGAAATACAGCGCAAGTATTGGCAGAACTCGGAAATTTAAGCGGATTAGCTGCCCTGCGATACACAGTAAATTATCTGCAAAAATCGACGGCTTTTCTACTTCAGCAAGCACCAGCAGCGATTAAAGATGCTGGGATAGAAATATTATTAGTAGACCAAGTTTCGTCAGCCGGTGGAACTGTTGCGGATTATCTAGGCATTCCTTTTATCAGCGTGTCTGCGGCTTTAACGATTAATGAGGATATTAGCGTTCCTCCTTTTAATACTCCTTGGAACTATAGTCCTGCTTGGTGGGCAAAAACTCGCAATAGAATCGGTTATGGTCTTTTGCGTCAAGTCCGCAAGCCAATTCGGAAAATGATCGCCGAATACCGACGCGAATGGAATTTGCCCCTACACCATGCTCAAAATGATGCGTATTCACGATTAGCTCAATTGTGCCAGCAGCCTGCGGAGTTTGAATTTCCCCGCAAAAATTTGCCGGGATGTTTTCACTTTACTGGTGCTTACCATAACCTAATATCTAGGGCTACTGTTGACTTCCCTTTTGAAAAATTAACAGGTCAACCCTTAATTTATGCTTCGATGGGAAGTGTCCAAAATCGCTTGATGGGAGTTTTTGAGACTATTGCGGAAGCCTGCGCCCGATTAGATGCACAATTAGTAATTTCTCTTGGTGGTGGAATTAGTCAGGAATCTGTGCCAAAGCTACCAGGTTCGCCTTTAGTTGTAGGTAATGCGCCTCAATTAGAATTGCTGCAAAAAGCAAGTCTCACGATCACTCATGCTGGATTAAATACGGCTTTAGAATCCATTAGTCATGGTGTACCAATGGTTGCTATTCCGATTACTAACGATCAACCAGGTGTAGCGGCACGGATTGTTTGGACTGGTTGTGGCGAGATGATAAAGCTGTCAAAACTAAATGTTCCTCAACTGCGAACTGCGATTGAGCGAGTCTTGACGCAAGAATCTTATCGCAATAATGCAACTAGATTGCAAACCGCTAATCAGCAAGCGGGGGGAGTAAGTAAGGCTGCGGATATCATCGAACAGGTTATGTCTACAGGGAAGCCTGTATTGGCTGGCTCAAATTGATCTCAAGGATTTTTTTTTAGATTAGTGGCTACTTCGTTGCGTAAAATAAACGCTTTATTTTTCAATCAGCGAGTAACAGAATTTTAGAAATGCGATCGCCTGCGCGATGGTGTAGAGGAAGCTTTAAAAATACTAGGTACTGGTTCTCTCTAACATCCTAAGAATGAAAGTCTGTGGCAGAAATTTACTCGCAATTATGAATCAAACTACTATCGTTAACTGTTGCGGCTAATCTACCGCTTGCTGTTGTTGATGGTGGCGGAGTCGCGGGATTTGTGGTTGTGTTGCAAAAAATGGTAAGCTAAAATAATTCCATTAGAGAAAATTATTTTGCCTGTCTCGAACGAATTCTAAATCCCCATTCAAGTGGAGACATTAGCAGTCCGAAGTCATCCTACTATGCGTGCGTTGGTATCTTAGTTATCCGCTTTCAAGAGCGACAAGTAGCACGGCATCTTTCGGGGAGAAAAATTCTTCCCGAAAGATGCCTAGAAATGGTGAACGAGCGGGGATTGGATATACATCACAAAGCGTTTTAGGTCACATTTGCGTCCGACAAATGACTCGTGGGGGGTAGACGAAACATATATTTTAGTCAAAGGCAAGCAGAAATATTTATACGAGCCGTTGACTCAGACGGGAACACCTTAGACTTTCTGCTCACAGCGAAGCAAGATGCTCTAGCGGCAAAACGGTTTTTTCGTAAGACAGTGAAAGCCCTTTATACTTCTCAAGAGCGAGTCATTACTGTAAACAAGAACCCTGCTTATCCAAAAGCGAGCAAAGAACTCAAAGCCGCCAAAAAGCTCCCCGAAATCGTCAAGTTGAGGCAGATAAAATCTCTCAATAATATAGTTAATAAGACCATCGAAGCATCAAACGATTGGTCAAACCGGAGATGGGATTTGGATCGTTCTCTTGCAGCAAGGCGAACCATCAGAGGGTATGAAATCATGAATATGATGCAGAAAGGACAAGTTTTGGAAGTTCCCAAAGGCAGGGATAATTCATCTAAGAAAAAAAAGTATTAGAATGATTGGATAAATGAGTTGGGGGCAATTGATGGGAAGCAACTTAATCCAGTCACTTCAGAACATTAGAGATTTCCGTGCAGTACATGGTAGACGTTATCCACTATGGCTAATCATGCTGCTGGTCATTATGGGAATAATGAGTGGTTGTAGCAGCTATCACGCATTAGAAGACTTTGGAGTACGTCACTATGAAGCATTGTGCGAGAAGTTAGGGTTAACGCTGAACCGACTACCATCAGACACGACGTTTCGGCGTGTCCTACAAAAATTAGATTTTGCCTTGTTAGCGCAGCAGTTTGAGCAGTGGACAAAGAATAATATGGAGATGGAGCCAGGTGAGGGGATAGCGATTGATGGCAAAAGTATCAAAAGCACAGTGGGTCAAAGTGATACAGGCTACCACTCCTTCGTGAATATGGTTTCAGTTTATAGCCAACGGCAAGGTGTAGTATTAGCTCTGCAAGCATTTGAGTCCAAAAGTACCAGTGAATTAAAGGTAGTGCAGAAACTGCTCGAAGCATTGGCGCTGCAAGATGTGGTGGTGACACTGGATGCGTTGCACTGCCAAAAAAACTACACAGTTAATTGTTGAGCATGGCAACGATTATGTGATTACCGTCAAGGGCAATCAACCCAAGCTATTTCACCAACTACAAGCCACTTGCGGAGAAAATCAGCCTACTGAGCGGTTTACTGATGTTGAAAAATCCCGTAACCGTGTTACCTGCCGCATCGTCAGTGTATTCGATGACATCAGTAAAATTGACAGCGACTGGTCAGGGATTAACCGCCTTGTCCAAGTAGACCGGATTGGCATTCGTCAAGGGCAAGCATACCGACAAACTAATTATTACATCAGTTCTTTAACTGCTTCTGCTGCCCACTTTGCTCAAATTATTCGCGGACACTGGGGGATTGAAAACCGCTTGCATTGGGTTAAAGATGTCGTGTTCCACGAAGATACATTACCCTTGAAACATCACAATGCTGCTAGTAACTGGTCGTTGCTCCGCAATATCGTTATTAATCTTGCTCGTCAACACGGCTATGATTCCCTGACTAAAGCTCAACGATTTCTCTCCCATAATATCCCTCAACTATTTTCCCTTCTGCAATGAATTATCCCTGAGTTTCCAAAGGAGCTATCAAAGAGCGGATTCTCTTCGTTAACCGCATCTTCGGAGTGGTTGCATGGCAAACTCTTTTCCTAGAAGCTTTTCTGACCTTAAAAAGTTTGTGCAACACAACCGAAAAACAAGTAGCCCTCAGCTATAAATATGCATAATCCCTCCAAAAGGGGGATTATGCATATAACCCCTTATTGAGCCTTTTTGTGATGAATCAAAGTGTTAAATCCATATATGTAACTGAACCCAAGGGGCTATCGAGACAGCAGATGAAAGGAAAAGACATCTTAGTCGAACATTATCAAAGTCCGCTACATTTCATCTTTGAAGAAAACTTTTCTGCTTTGTCAGCACATTGGCTTCATTTGCCCTTGGGCCAACCCATCCATTTGCTTCAAAATCCCGACAACGCTCGCCCGCATGAATCAATAGTCTCAAAAGGCGAGCTGGTGTTTGTGCCAGCCGGACAACAAACCTACTGGCGAGCGCGGGTAGAGGATAAACCACTCTTATGCATGTGCATCTACTTACAGCCAGAATTAGTCATGGAAACTGCCCAAGCAGCAGGACTAGATCCAGATCGGCTCGATCTGTTGGAACAATGTTTTACTCGATTCGATTTACACTTGCAGCAGATCGCAATGATGCTCTTGGCAGAGCTACAATCGGGCGGCATTATGGGTGAATTATATGTAGAATCATTGACCCAAGTATTAGTCATTCATTTACTGCGTCACTATTCCAGTTTGCCGCCGATTAACGCCGCTCGCCACAGCCTCACTCATAATCGATTACAGATCGCCATAGACTATATTCACGCTCATCTCGACGGCGATTTGTCAATGGTGCAAATTGCTAGCAGTGTTAATAGCAGCCCTACTTATTTTGCCAGTTCGTTTAAAAGAGCCACAGGTATCTCACTGCATCAATATGTGATTAAACAACGAGTAGAGCGAGCAAAACTGCTGTTAGAGACTACAGAGTTGGAGGTCGCTAATATTGCAGCTCTGGTGGGTTTTTGCAGTCCTAGCCATCTTACCTGGCACTGCAAACGTCTGACAGGCATGACACCCAGACAGATTTCTAAAACCGTCAGAATCTGCTAAATCTGCATCAGGATCTGCAACAATTCGAGTGACGTATTTAGTACAGTTTAGATATATTCGGGAGCATCCAATCTAATTAACACGGTTCTATCCGTTGCAAACTAAAAATTTTGGGCGTTACTAAATTTGAGTCTGAGCGACTTATTTTGTAAATTATGACAACTACAATCAGTCAACCTGCTCAATTTTCAACCGATCCATCGTCAGGTCGCGATCTAGCACCGCCAAATTTTGCAACAGAGCCAGAATGCGTGAAAGATAGCGTTAGGAAAATATATGTTGAAAACTGCGCTCTGTCATCAGATAGGTATTGCCTACCCCATCTTCTCCGCAGGTATGGGTCCTGTCGCCGGACCAGAACTCGCGGCGGCGGTGTCGAATGCTGGCGGCTGTGGGGTGCTGGGTGGGGTATTTATGCCACCCCCGATCCTCCAGCAAGCAATTTGCCGCATCCGCACCCTGACGGAGAAACCCTTTGGGGTGAACCTGATTCTCCCACTGCTAGAAGAAGGGCAGATTGATGTCTGTCTGGCAGAGCGGGTACCTCTGCTGGTACTATTTTGGGGCGATCCCAGCCCCTACATCGCTGAGGTTCACCGCCATAGTACTAAGCTCTTCGTCCAGGTGGGGTCGATCGAGGAAGCCACCGCCGCCGCCACTGGGGGTGTCGATGCGCTCATTGTCCAAGGAGTCGAAGCGGGCGGTCATGTGAAGAGCCGCACCTCGCTGTCAACCCTTGTGCCAGCGGTGGTCGAAGCAGTCGCCCCTGTGCCTGTGCTCGCCGCTGGAGGTATTGCTACGGGTCAAGGGGTCGTGGCAGCTCTCAATCTCGGAGCACAAGCGGTATCCATGGGGACACGGTTTCTGTGTAGCACCGAAGCCTCTGCGACTCGTGCCTACCAGGAACGAGTCATCAGCAGTACGGCTGAGGATACGGTGTACACCACACTTTTCGACATTGGTTGGTCTGATGCGCCACATCGGGTGCTGCGGAATACTGCATTCGTGGAGTGGGAAGCTGCGGGCTGTCCGACTAGTGGGCAGCGTCCAGGTGAGGGTACGATCGCTGGCACCGTTTCGCTGGCTGGCACCACTATGGAGGTGCCGAAATATGGGTCGATGATTCCGATCGCCAGCTTTGCTGGAGATATGGAGTCCGTGGCTCTCTACGTGGGTGAGTCATGTAGTCTCGTACACGACGTTAAACCCGCAGCACAAATTGTCCAGGACGTTGTGCGAGAGGCTGAAGAGGTCATCGCACGTATGCAACGGTGAGGGAACTACATATCACTTTTAAGGCGATCGAGGCAATTCACTTGAAATGGTCGATCGTGAGTTTCAAACCAGTAAAAATCAGTAGTTTTATGTCAAACAAAACAGCCATCGTGACTGGCGCATCCAGAGGCATTGGGTTGGGCATTGCTAAAACCCTACTAGCTCAAGGCTATAGTGTCATTGCCAATGCCCGCAAGCTGTCAACCGCTAAAGTACTCGATCGATTCGAGCGGTGCTTTCTTGTAGATGGGGATGTCGGCATCAGAGCTACGGGCGAATCACTAACTGAGATTGCGCTTGAGAAAACAGGAAGGTTAGATCTGGTTGTCAATAATGCTGGTATTTTCGTGCCAGGAAATTTTCATGATTATACCGAAGAACAATATCGATCGATTATGACAACTAACGCCGACGGATTTTTTTATGTCACTCAACCCGCAGTTAAACATATGAAAACTCAAGGACGAGGACATATTGTCACAATTTCAACAACACTAGTTACACAGCCAGTCGCAGGATTAAATGCGTTTGGAACGTACTTTAGTAAAGGCGCACTTAACGCCGCAACCAAAAGCCTAGCGATCGAATACGCAACTACAGGCGTTCGGTTCAATGTCATTGGTGCTGGCATCATTGACACTCCAATGCACAACCCTGAAAGCCATGAGTTTCTCAAGAGTTTACATCCCATCCATAGATTAGGCAGCATAGATGAGATCGTTACAGCACTCTTATATCTTGATTCCGCAGAGTTCGTCACTGGCGAAATTTTGCATATCGATGGCGGTGCACACGCAGGTAAATGGTAACGAGCAAATGACTCCGCAACAACTTTTAGGCATCGAGATCCCCACAATCCAAGCCCCGATGCCTTGTGACCCCGCCATCGGGGCTTGGATTGTTTGCCGCCGTAAGTGGAGTAACTGCCGCCCAAGCCGTTTCTCTAACTACAATTGTTTCTGGGATTAGTTCTGTATTAGGAATATTAGCTTTAGGCGCTGTAGGAATTGGCTCTAAATTTAAGGGCAAGTTCGGACAGTTAACACGCAACTTCAAATAGGAGTCCAACATCATGGGATTAATAACAAATTTCTCTTTTGCGATCGCAAGTTCGGGGCTGATGTTTCTAGCCGCAGGTCAAGCGAATGCCGCTTCCGTAAATTTATCTTACGACAGTAGCATTGGTAGACCTGCCGATTTAGCGGGGGGCGAATTTCCTGGAGTTCCCGGAACTCTCGCCGCTCCCCAAGGTGTAGCCGTGCAAGAATCTACTGGGAATATTTTTGTCGCCAATGGTCGGGGTATTGATCGCGTAGAGGTGTTTGATAGCGAAGGTAATTATCTTAAAGGCATTGGTAGTACTGGTACAGGTCCCGGACAATTTGACGAACCAGCCGCGATCGCATTTGAGCCAGGTACAGGGAATTTGTACGCAGGTGATGTTTTCAACAATCGCGTCAACGTATTCGATCCAGAAGGCAATTACATCAAATCTATTGCTGAAGGTCAATTTGGCGGACTTATCGAAGGTAGACCGTTCTTTGGTCCATCAAGTATTGCCTTTGACAGCGCAGGGTTTGGGTATGTAGGAGACTATAGCAACGATCGCTTTCTTAAGTTTGATAGCGAGGGAAACATAGTAGATACTATTGGTGAACCAGGTACTGACCCCGGACAGTTTCTAGGACCATCAGGCTTAACAATATCTCCAGTCACTGGCAACTTGTTGGTGGCGGACCAAAACAATAACCGCATTCAAGTCCTAACGCCAGAAGGTGAAGTAGTCACGACTTTTGGCACTACAGGGAGCGGTCCAGGACAGTTTATTCAGCCCATCGACATTGAAGTAGATGAATATGACAATATCTTCGTCACTGATTCATTTAACAGCCGCGTTCAGATATTCGATATAAATGGCAACTTTATCTCAGATTTCGGCGAACCATCAGGCGGCGATCTTCCCCAAATCGGTGGACCTACACCTTACGGCAATCCTCTGGTACTTGAACCAGGAGTATTTAACTGGACGGCTGGCTCCGACTACTCAGATGGCAAGCTTTATGTCGGCGACTTCTTCCAAGGTCGCGTCCAATTATTAGATGTAAATAGAGAACCCGTGCCAGAGCCTTCCTCAATGCTAGGTTTAGCTGTTTTGGGTGCTAGCGTAGCATTTGGCAAATTAAAGCAACGTCAAGGACGAAAAGCAGTCAAAGCTTAAACGCTATCTAAGCCAAGGAGCAGACGAAGCAGCTTAAATTAGTTCCTTGTTTGCTCCTCTTGCAAAAAAGACTAAAGGCTAATTGCAAACAATCAACCTTTACATATAACAAATTTTTGTACAGAACTCAACAAGAATAAGATAAATGGCTGATAACATGACTGGTAGTAGCAATAATCAAAGCTTAAATCAATTATTAGACAATCCTCTTTTGGTTGGTTGTTGGATATCGAAGGAGCCGACGGCAATAAGTTTGGAGTAGAAAATACATCCGGTAACATTGGTGCTAATTGCAGTTCTTTTGGAGAGGTAATTACTGAGATTACCGACCTTGACCAATTACAGATTTTTGGATTGTGTTGCAAAAAAAGGTAGACTAAAATAGTTTCCCTAGAGAAAATAATTCTGCCAGCCTTTGATGAATCCTAAATCCCCGTTCAAGTGGCGGCATTATCAGTCCGAAATCATCCTACTATGCGTGCGCTGGTATCTCAGTTATCCGCTTTCATATCGCCAAGTAATGGAGATGGTGAACGAAAGGGGATTAGATATCCATCACACCAGCGTGTTCCGTTGGGTACAGGAGTATAGCCCAGAAATAGACAAGCGCTTAAGGTCACATCTACGAAGGGCAAATGACTCGTGGCGGGTAGATGAAACCTACATCTTAGTCAAAGGCAAGCAGAAATATTTGTACCGTGCTGTTGATTCACAGGGGAACACTTTAGATTTCCTGCTTACCGCGAAGCGAGACGCGAAAGCGGCAAAACGGTTTGTGCGTAAGACATTGAAAGCAATTCACACTTCCACCCCACGAGTCATCACTGTGGATAAAAACCCCGCTTATCCAAAAGCAATTAAAGAGCTTAAAGCCGCCAAAAAGCTCCCCGAAATCGTAAAATTGAGGCAGATTAAGTATCTCAACAATAAAAGACTTGTCGGGAAATAAGCGAGAATAGAAGGAATTTATAGGAAAAAACAATGTTAGACATCGAGCGAGCGCTAAGGCAAGAGCGGCTATTAAGGGCATTAACCGGATTGAACCGGAAAGCCTTTGAAGCGCTGATGCCAAAGTGAGCGCGAGATGTACGAGCAGACACGTCAGACCCAACCACGCCAGCGCGCTCTTGGTGGAGGACGCAAAGCTCGATTGCAGACGACTGAAGCAAAACTATTTTTTATCTTGTTTTATTTTAAGTGCTATCCAACGTTCGATTTAGCGGGAGTAATCTTTGAAATACACCGCTCTCAAGCCCATGAATGGATGCACCGCTTACAGCCAGCCTTAGAAGCTGCGTTAGGCAAGATAATGATGTTGCCGGAACGCAAACTTGATAGTACCACAGCTTTTCTAGAGCGCTTTCCAGAGGTAAAACGGGTGATGATAGATGGGACAGAACGTCCAATTCAACGTCCGCAAAACCCTGAAGCGCAAACTCTAAATTACTCCGGTAAGAAAAAACAACATACTCGCAAACACTTAGCAGCAGTTGATGAAACTAAACGAGTAATAGTGTTAAGTAAGGCACGAGAGGGTAAGTTGCATGACAAGCGCTTTCACGATCAAGATGATATTGCCAGTAATGTACCCGATGAAATCCCGATTGAAGTGGACTTAGGCTTTCAGGGCTTGCAAAACCAGTACGAGAATATCCATCTGCCACACAAGAAACCTAGAGGAGGAGCATTGAGTGAAGTGCAAAAACAAGAGAATCGCTGCTTGAGTCGCTCACGTGTTATTTGTGAAAATGCTTTTGCTGGAGTCAAGCGCTACAACGCGGTCAGTATGGTTTATCGCAACCGGATTGTGGATTTTGATGACCACTTGATGCTCACAGCCGCAGGTTTATGGAATTTTTACTTGGTGGCAGCTTGAAAATCATTCAGATGGAAAGCAGCAACATATTGCTGATCTCAGTTTTTATTTCCCGACAAGTCTAATATTTAGAGCTACTCTTACTACTAAAGTAAAGTTTGCTGTTCCTACTGCCAAAGAAGGATTAGTGCAGCTTACTGTACCATTGCTGCCCACAGAGGGGGTGGTACAAGTCCATCCTGAAGGTGCTGTAATCGATTGCAAGGTTGTACCGCTAGGTAATGGGTCGTTCATGACTACATTAGCGGCTGCAACCGGACCATTGTTAGTTACTGAGATCCCATAAGTTAAATTTGCTCCCGCGAATGCCGGGTCAGGAGAATCTGTTTTGACAATGCTTAAATCTGTAGTTGGTGGCGTTATAGTTACGCTAGCTTGGTCATCTTCAGTGGCAACACTGTTGTTGGGTGTTGAATCTGGATCTTGCTGTCCTGAAGCGCTAACTTGTGCGGTATTCGTTTTAACTCCAGCCGTTGCTACTGTTGCTGTAATTTGCAGCGTGGCATTAGTTGCACTAGCAAGGAAACCTACTGACCATACACCAGTAGTATTATTGTACGTTCCCTGACTTGGTGTTGCTGAAACAAATGTTAATCCTGCTGGTAGCAGATCGGTTATACTGATGCCTGTAGCAAAGTCTGGACCACCATTACTAACTGTAACTGTAAATGTTACATCCTCGCCTAAATTAGGACTAGCATTGTAGGGCAACCGCATAAAAAATATAGCGTAGGCTAAGGTAAAGTCAGGGCAACCGCATAAAAATCATTGAGTTAAAAGTTTGATGAGATAGGTATGATCCCAAGCTGCCTTTTTGCGTCTGGCGGCAATGCCACGCTGGGATGAGGAGTCTTTGCCAAGCAGATTGAGAGCCAGATGCCTAAGCAAAGCCATGTTTTGAGGAGCAGAATCACGGCGAATGCGGCAGGCATCCTCATGGAAGGAGACATCCAGTACCCAGTGCAGAGAATTTTCAATTGACCAGTGAGTTCGCACGGCATTCATGAGCAAAGATGCCTGACTGGGTAAACTACTAATAAAAAATCGATTTTCCGTTGTACTTTGACCGTTACAGCGCCGCTCACTTTGCACCAGAACGACGGTTTGTAGTCCTTGCCATAGGGGTTTTTGGATTAGATAGTCTAAGTCTGAAAGTGTCCAACATCGGCGGACTTCGATGCGTCCATGACCCTTATCTATCGTTTGGGCAAAGCTGTGAGTAACGTCCTCAAATTTAGACTCTTGAGCCTGCTGAAACAACCACTGCACATCGTCAAACAATCCACCTTGGTTTCCTTTAAGCGCCAAGACATAATCACCACCGCCTTCAATGATGGTACTGGCAATTTCTTTCTGGCAGCCCATTGCATCAATCGTCACGATACATCCCGCGATTTCCAAGACACTCAACAGTGCTGGAATTGCTGTGATTTCGTTAGATTTATCATCTACCTTTCGTTGTCCTAACACGCGCGCGATTGGCACTTGCCCAAGCGCTCACCATGTGGATCGCTGCTTTGCCGCATTTTTTCTCACCAGAATGACGCAGGGTTTTACCGTCTATTCCTATAACCTCGGCGCCCAACAGCTTACTAATAGACTTCACCCAACTCCCAAAACAGATTTGCATCTGTTCGGGGTCAAGACGCGCAAACAACCGTCCGAACGTGTCCGCACACGGAATTCCATTGGGTAAACATAGAAACCCCTCAAACCAATCCTGCTTCGCTCTGCCATACTCTGCCATATCCTCCCACCCCTCTGCCCCACTTATCACAGCACATAGGGCAATGGTGATGATATCTAACAGCCGATGTTCTTTTCCTGGTAATGGTTCAGACGTGTTGATCTAGCTCCGAAATTGTGCTGCAATTAGATAAAGTATCTAATCTGCGAGTTCAGCAATGGTTTTAGAGCCAGTTCCCTGCCCGAATTGTGGCAGTATCAACGTAGTCAGACATGGGAAAACAGCACAAAAAAAGCAGCGTTACCAGTGTCAAAATAAGTTATGTTGTCGCCGCACATTTATCCAGGAATATACCTATCAGGGCTATTTACCTAAAGTTAAGCAGCAAATTACTGATATGGCAATGAATGGAAGTGGAATGAGAGATACCGCGAGGGTGTTAAAAATTAGCCGTAATACAGTAACTCAGGAACTAAAAAAAAATTCCCCAATTACAGTTTGTGAACGAAAAATTTTAAGGGGCGACCAACTCAACCCAAATCGATGTCAGCTTGGGACGTATACAAGAAGCAGAAATGGATGAAATGTGGAGCTTTGTCCAGTCCAAGCAACAGCAAAGATGGTTATGGCACGCCATAGACCATGCTTCCGGTAAAATACTAGCTTATGTACTTGCGCCTCATGAAGACTCCGCCTTTGTGCAATTAAAGGCACTACTCCAACCCTTTGGAATCACACGATTTTTTACGGATGGATGGGGTTCTTATCAACGATATTTAGAGCAGCAGCTACATACGATTGGCAAGTCTAACACTCAAAAAATTGAACGCAAACATTTAACTTTAAGAACGAGGATTAAACGTTTAGCACGTAAGACAATATGCTTCTCCAAATCTACTGAAATGCACGATCTAGTAATTGGGTTATTTATCAACCGTTATGAGTTTGGACTGCTAATCTAATCCCTTATCAACACGTCTGAGCCATTACCCTTTTCCTCTGATATCACGGGGGTCTTCTAGGCTGGCAAAATGGGTCAGTATGCTTGCATCTATCGTCTGACTCATTAACTGTTTCTACTTGCTTTACTTTACCTTAGCCTACGCTATATTTTTTATGCGGTTGCCCTAAGCAAGTAACCGAGGTATTACCCACAATTTGAATATCACCGTTATCATTGGTGCTGAAACGGGATGTAAAAGAGCGTATTACTGCAGCCTGAACCGGACTTGACAAACTAAGTAAGATCGCCGCTAATCCTATAATCTGTAATTTTTTGCCTACTTTATATAGATACTTTCTATACTCAAGACTTGCTAGCCATCCTTGACGCTGACTTCGGTTAGCAGAAAATGGTAAAACTATAGATATTTCTTTGCAGTATTTTGAGGTAAATGGCAAGAGCAAAAGACCGATAATAATACTTTTACACCTATAGGATGCCCAAAGTCCGAGTGCAAATTAACTATCAAATTTATTCAAGTAATAAAATGTTACTAACTTCTAGAGTGGCTGATGTAGCTAAATTTGTAGTTAGCTATAGCAATGACAATATAGCCTTGCAAAGAATTTAAGATTAAGGAACCCATTAGGTAGCAACCTTAATTAATTGTTCGCACTACCAGATTTTTCAACAGTTGAGAGCTACTGTACTGACAATGAATAGCGCTCTCCTCAAGCCCGGTTCATCTTTACATACTGCACCGCACTAGACTATATTTTCGATTTGCTTTATTGCTCAATCTGCCACTGGCAACTTATCTCTACACGAATGCTGCCTGCGGTGGAACTATTACGCTACATCATCTATATCTGCTTTTGCTTTAGCTTAGGTATGGAGCAATTGACCGCAAGCGCGAGGAAGCCTTTTTGCTTTCGAGCAAATCAAAGCTTTTGCTGGGATCAGCGCTGGTGAAAACGCGATTGATTATCTATTGGGCGCGTACTTGTTGTTTCTCTGCCTGCCAGAAATTCCAACTGGCTACTGGCTGACTCCCCTCGACTGGCATTTAAGGACTTTGCCGAAAACATCTAAAACTACTTTTGCACTGGCGAAGTTTTTTTATTTGGAACAAGTCAGGGCATAATAATGGGTATTCTTTCGAGTTATTTCTGACGGTGCAAAACTCTCCAAATTCTACCCCTTCATCCCATCCTACCGTTGCCAAATTATTAGAAGTCGAGGCTGACCTAGCAGCGCAAGAAGCCCAATTAAATGCTCAACTTGTGTCGATTCAAGAAAAACGCCACAGTCTCAAAACTGTAATTGATATGTTTGCGCCTGGAGATGTTGCTACTCATGCTGAATCTGTAGTCACACCAGCACAAACGCCCGTTACCGCAGCAAAGGTTAAACCTGAAGTAGAATCTGCTGAACCTACGGATGTAGATGTAACGGCGAAAGCATTAGACGATGCGAAAACAGATACTCCTGCTGACGCTCAAGTTTCTGTAAAGGGTGCAAAACGGCAGACCAAGACTAATTCATCCCCCTCTAACAGTAAGCCAGCTAGGAAATCCGCACCCGCTAAAAAACCAAGCCACCAACCAGATACTTGGCAGCAGTATGTAATTGGTGAGTTTAGCAACGCTTCTCTAGCTGAGGCTGTAGCTCAAGTTATGCAACAGCACTCAAAGCAAGTAATAGAGATTGCCACAATCGTAGATGCTATTTGTACTCCTGAAATCCCTAAAGAGCTAAGAAGTACAGCTAGGGAACGTATCTCAAATGTTCTCTCCGTTGGGGCAAAGAGTGGCAAATGGTATCGAGGAAAATTAGGAAAATATAGTATTTCTAAAGCAGCAGTGGTAGATGATTTAATCGCCTAAAAAACTAGCAGCCGCAAATTTATGAGAATTTAAAATTCATGGGATTGTGGGTACGCTTGTACCCACTTTATGGCAGTTAGGTTCCGCAATGGCACGATATTGATGCTTTACTTAAATATTTGGTAAGGCAATACTTTCCATAGAATTTAGATGTTTGTGATTGATGCTTGTTAACAGCTACATAGACAACTACCGGGAGCATCTCACTTCTGCAATAAGTATTAATACTTATTAAGTTAAGGAACCAGGCAACTACACTTCTTCGCAAAAATGTATGATGGAGTGAAAATAGACAGGACGCACAGGATATGACTCCAGA
>Ga0115851_100492_pt1 | contig 17751 bp, 12 predicted proteins | sample InSIn2gowninarea_FD_83865 | JGI IMG/M metagenome (GOLD analysis project Ga0115851, IMG submission 83865)
GCACCCCTCTTCTTCATCCCACCCGTCCCCCACCGATCCTCCCTCCAATCTGTGTCTTCCTCCAATCTTTTCCTCGCTACTGGTGATCATATTGAAGTCTAACAAGAACATGGAAGTTGATGGAAAGGAGGATGTTCACCAAGACTCAGAAATCAACAAGGAAGACAGCGAGCAAGTGCAGCAAATGGACGAAGAGCCGGAGAGTATAGATCTCAACGGTTTAGACATTCTGGAGCTAGAAGCAGCATGCAAAAAAAGGGCATATGAATCCATCTCAGAGCTTCAACTTGATAAGATCGAAATGGTTATCTCAAGGGCCTATCATCAACACCAACTTGGGATACAACCAGGCAGTCATTGGGATAGCCACCTGCGCCCAAAAGAATCCAAAAAGAGAGGACGGAAGACAGATCTCCAGCGAACTATCGAGGTAGGAAAAATCCTGGTTGATTCAGGCAGATATGCAAAGTTAACGAAGTACTACAGGCCCTCCAACAGTAGTTGATCCATGAAGCTCGTATCTTGGAATCTAAGAGGGCTTAATAGCCCCGGAAAACTAAGGATGTTAAAGAACATGATAAAAATGGAAAAGCCACAGATGTGCTTTCTCCAGGAAACCAAATGTAACAGTTCTACCCTAGGAGATATACTTTCCAAGGCTTGGCCAGGCTGTCGATCGGTTGCTGTAGACGCCATGGGAGCCTCAGGAGGGCTTGCTATAGCATGGAACTCCCAAGCGGTCACTCTCACGGATTTTCATGCCTCTCATCATCTCATTCAAGCAGTCTTCCACATTCTAGGAACTAATATTCACGGCAACCTCTCTAATGTCTATTTTCCGCAAGACATAGGCAGCGAAATCAGGCTCCTTGACACTATCGAAGCCCTCAATAATAACAGAAGTCACCCACTATGGATAGTGGCAGGGGACTTCAATATGATCACCAGTAGCGAGGAAAAGATTGGAGGAAGACACAGATTGGAGGGAGGATCGGTGGGGGACGGGTGGGATGAAGAAGAGGGGTGCGAGGGGATGGGATCAGAGGTGAGGGGTTGGTCTTCAGAGGTTTGGGCAAGTATATCAAAGCTGTTCTTGGATGCAGCATTGGAGGGTTTGATTGGCTGGGGTTTGGGTCCAATTTGAGGCTTCTTATGCGAGCGTTTCCTATTTGTGACCTTGGTGAAGCCATCAAGGGTTTGGTTCTCAGAAGGTGCAGGGGTATTATCTTTGACATTGAGAGGGCAGTCCCTGAAGAGATGTCCCAGAGCATGGCATCTTCTGCATCTAAAGGGAACGTGCTCATAATCAAGAGGCTGGGTCCATTCTTCATCTCTGTGGGAAAGAGTGATCGACTCTGGCAGAGCTTCATTCAGGCGGATAAAAACACAGATTCGAGCGTAGGATATATACTTACGCGATTTGGTTTCTTCTGCTGTCCTGATGTATTCTCCCACCCCATCTCCAATACCCTTAAGTATTCTTTCGTCCCAATATTCATCTGGAAGGGAATATAGTCTGATCCAGACCGGGGCCCAAGAGAGGTCTTCTTTATCTGGGTTGAATCTTGGAATCCATTCCCTCAGATAGAGTCCTGCTGCATTGAAAAAATAAGGCCCTCCTTCCAGGACTCTGTATTTGTCCTCTAGACAGACAAAGATTGCGGTGAAGAAGCCCTTTGGCCCCAACTGAAGGGTAACATCTCCTTTGGGTCTCCATTTCGCCGCTATCCAACCGTATAAAGCTCGTTCAGTCGGGCAGAAACCTATGAACTTCCCAATGAGGGCGTGTTCAGTCATGTACTCTATTCTCTTGTCTATGATGTCTCCAGGCAGCTCGATTCTCGACCTTTCTTTGGCTACAAGTCGGCATGTAGAAGAGAAGGCTTTTTGCTTTTGATCTGGGTTTTCATGTCCTTCTGGCTTGTGACCGTCCTTGTTTGTCTGGTGTTCTTTCTCGTTGTCCTCCTTGTACTGCTGTTTTCCTTTGTCCAGAATTTCCTGATTTACTGAACCAAAAATGACTGTATTTTCAGGTGGGTACTGTGAGGGGGAGGGCTCTGACGCCCCCCCCTGAGGCTGATCCATTGCCTCTGCTAGTATTCTGCAGCTCTGTCACGCTGCAGCGCTTTTCTTGCCGGCTCGGTGCGTCTGCTGCGCAGTGTCGACGGCTCCGTTGAGGGTTTTTTGTCTAACCCTAGTTCCTTCCCATATGCTTCAGTTTCCAAATCAGTTTTCAATTCAAGGGACTTCCATTTCTCTATTTACCAAGTGAAACATTTGACATTTTTCAAAATTAGTTCTTCTTGGCAACACTTTTTTGTTTCTTCAAGAGACTATATAAATCTTAAACTAAAAGTGATCTCTACAACAAGGATGGTGTTATATTTTGTTCATACATCCCATTCACCAAACATTTGAATTAATATCCAATCTCAACTAAAAGGGATTCTAAGAGCAAAAGGAAAGAGAAAATTGGTTTTAAAAGAATAAATGATTAGGTAAATTGGAGAGTAAATTATCAATATATACCCATTTCCCAAGTAATCTAGTCCCACAAGCAATAATCTCTCTTCACTCCCTTCCCCCCCGCCAAGAATAAATGATTAGGTAAATTGGAGAGTAAATTGTCAATATATACCTATTTCCCAAGTAATCTAGTCCCACAAGCAATAATCTCTCTTCACTCCTGCGCCCCACCGCACCCTACCCCACCCCACCCCAACACATGTTTAAAAACCGAGGAAAAAAAAAACACCATTTGGGCATAGGATTGAAGGGTATGTGATAAAGGTGATCTATTGTTAGATGTAATGCCAAAATTTTACTAGTAAATCTATGTTTGAAGCTTTATTTGGTTTCACAAGAAGTCACATTTACCAAGTGAAGCATTTCAAGGCTTTTCAAAAGTAGTTCTTCTTAGCAAAAATTTTCCACTCCTTCAAAAGACTATATAAATCCCAAACTGAAAGTGATCCCTACTATAACAAGAATGATATTATATTTTTGTTCATATATCTCATTTACCAAACATTTCAATTATTTAAATCCAATGTCAAGTAAAAAGCATTGTGAAAAGACAATGAAATAGATTTAAGTGATTAAACAGTAGTTGTTGGAAATAATACTAAGAGGGGGGGTGGACGGGGGGCGAGGCGGGATGAATCAGTATTATCAATTTAACAATTTTTCATTTCCATAAATAAATTGATATACACTACTTCTGTTAATTAAACCTGCATATATACGCAACTGTGCTTAGAGAAAACCGCGTATATCTTGCAGGTTTCTAATTTAGCTCGCTAATCTTAATCTATGTATCAGAACCATAAAACAGTAATCAAGTGCAGTAAACAGTACAGGCAATCACACACATGAACACAAGATATAAGGTGGAAACCAAATGTGGGTGAAAACCACCTGCTGCAATTTGTCTCTATCTTCTTTTAATAAGAAACTTCTTTTTACAATATTTCTGTACTGGTGCAGTTTTATACCAGTATGCAGGCTTCTACCTACAGAAGGCTACCACCTTCTCTCGTTCTCCAGCTTCTCCTGGAAGGGAGCTACAATCCCCTTAGCTCTTGTACTAGCTGATGTACTAGTACGTAGGTGCTGACCTACAGAAAGCTACAACCTTCTATTTTCTTCCAGGGACCACGTTTCATAAATTTTCAAATTGGATCCATCAATAACATCAATCAAACATCAAATATATCTGCATCAACCCAACTCTTTTGCACCAACCAAAAACTGAATCACACAATCACTTCTCTTAATTTTGTAACTAGAATACAGTAACAGTACCAGAACCCAACCAGAACCCAAAACACTGCAACAGTAAACAAAAGTAGCTAAAACATATTTTATGAAATGTACACTACTTAAATATGTAGAACCTGCATGCATACGTTGTTATATTAAGGAAAACCTGTGTATACGCTGTTGTGAATTATCGAACCAGCATGTATACACACCTTTACTATGTTGAACCTGTGTACAGATCTGTAAAAGATAATTTACCCTTTTCAACTATTCAGACATCAGTTATACCCAAATCATCAGATTTACAGACCATGTCATGTGCCAAATATAAAAGATCAAAATCACACAAAAATACTTCTCTTCAAGTCTTAAGATCTTGACCCATCAATAGAACTTATCCTTCTTCTAGCGCTCAGGTTCCTCCTTGATTCAGATCCAACGATGCACCATAACCCAATGACCAGTATTCTAGATCTTGCTCTTCATCAGATATTCAATCCTTGAGTGCCATTGCCCAATGATCTCCTTCCCCTTTTATAGTCTTATGCCTTACTCAATACCATGGCCCAAAACCACTTAGAACCAATATCTGGGTCCAAATACCTGAGTTCAATACTTTGGATGAGATACCATGTTCCAAAACCATAGATCCAAATACCAAGGACTAAAAAACCATGGACTAAAAACAAGTTTTCCCATATGTAAGTGCTTTTCCTTGCGTGAAAGTGCGTGCATACACATACACACCTTTTGATCGGCGATCCCACGTGTATATGCGGCTTGGTTAAGTGGAACCCGCGTATATCTCTTTTTCCTTCATTCTGAGAGCCTAAACTATGATTTGTCATCTGAATGAATTGCCATCAAGGACAACACCTGTGTCATAGTGCCAAGCCTATGTCATAATGCCAACAGTAATAGGTGTTAGGAATAAAATTATAAGATTTGGAGAGTTTACTGAAGAAGCCAAAGAGAGGCTAAAAAATGAGAAGATGATGAAGATCTAACAAAGTTGATGAAAAGATATTGTACAATAATTTGCAAGGCTGTTGGACTAAAGATTAATAGAAATTAAGTTTAAATCACTAGGGGAGTTTTGAGGTCTAAAATGGGTCTCCTAAGGAAATTATAAAATAATAGTGGAAATAATGAAATAATATTAGATTACATCATCAAATTTTAGAGGGAAAAAAGAAAAAACTATTTTTTCAACTTATGTCCCTATGGATTTACTCAAATTTCGAGTGATAACACTCATTGGATGCATAATTTGATTCCTTATCCAAATAGTACCCATGTTTCATACTTTCAATGGATCATGCTACACAAAAAATTAGAAATATATGAAAAACGCGGTTGCAATCGCGTTTTTCATGTATTTCTAATTTTTCGTGTAGCAGGGTCCATATTAAATGATGATGATGATGGTTAACGTCCACTGAGACAAAATTGGTCTATCGGACCTATAATTTTCTTAGTTTTTAATTATCTGGCTCCTTGTCTTTCTTGGCGAGATTGGTGCTGTAGCTTTCTTTTTTTTCTCTACGGTCTTCCAACTTACTTTATCTTGCATCCCCTTCATCTCTTCTGGTTCTTGGGACATTGGTGTCTTAGCTTCGCAATCTATTGTGTTCGTCCTTTCGAAGATAGTCGGAGAAGAGGTTTGGTCTAGGAGATCTGCTTTGCTATAAAATGAAGATTTATTTTGTGCGATCGAATCCTCATAACTGTTGATTTGTTGGGCAGGGCTTTCTCCCTGCCTGTCTCCCTGCCTGTCTTGAAAGTTGTTTCTTTCCTGCCCGATTTCTTGTGATTCAGAGTTTTCTCTAGAGTATTCTTCTTTGATGACAGTGTAGTGTTATTTATTTTGCTCCTTCCCACCATGTAGATCTGTGGTGGTTGTTTCTAGCATAATTTTTCTGGGAGGCTTTTGGGCAATTTTTGGCTAGATGCCCTGTCTCAAAGCAGGATCGACATCTGAAGAGGACACTTTCGTAATCGAGTTTCTGGTTCCACACATAGTCTTTACTTGTTAGGTTTATTTCAGATGGGAATCCGGCACTGAAATCCGTTTCCACACAGATGCGTGCATAGGTGGCTTTTGCATATTCCTCCGTTTCTGGGCACCTGCAGTAAAATTTCCCAATTACATTTCCAATGGTTTTTAGCGAGGAGAGATTCCAGAGATGCAAAGGTAGGCTTGGCAATCTTACCCAAACTGGTGCTGAGGTTATGACTGTTGTAGAGGGATCGAATGATGGGTTCCATGGCTTCATGAATAGGCCTGATTTTTCTCAAAACCAAGGGCTAGAATCTAGAATACATTGTCTGCTTTCAGGATTTTCAAAATCTACCATAAAGAAACCCCTGGCATAGGGGTAGATATTAATTTCATCAGAAATGATAGGCTTCCATACCTCCGAGATCCAGTTGTGGAGAGCTGTCAGTGGCAGCCAAAAACCATTGAACCTGCAGATTAGGGCACTTTCGGAAAACTTCAAAGCCTCATCGAGTGAGGCCTGGACCACCTGGACAGTGGGAGCTAGGGCTTCACTTACGATATGGGTGGGAGTTTGCCCTATAATTTTCTTAGTTTTTAATTATCTGGCTCCTTGTATTTCTTGGCGAGATTGGTGTTGTAGCTTTCTTTTTTTTTCTATGGTCTTCCAACTTCCTTTATCTTGCATCCCCTTCATCTCTTCTGGTTCTTGGGACATTGGTGTCTTAGCTTCGCGATCTATTGTGTTCGTCCTTTTGAATATAGTTGGAGAAGAAGTTTGGTCTAGGAGATCTGCTTTGCTGTAAAATGAAGATTTATTTTGTGCGATCGAATCCTCATAACTGTTGATTTGTTGGGCAGGGCTTTCTCCCTGCCTGTCTTGAAAGTTGTTTCCTTTCTTCCCAATTTCTTGTGATTCAGAGTTTTCTCTAGAGTATTCTTCTTTGATGATAGTGTAGTGTTCTTTTTTTGCTCCTCCCCACCATGTAGATCTATGGTGGTTGTTTCTAGCAGAATTTTTCTGGGAGGCTTTTGGGCAATTTTTGGCTAGATGCCCTGCCTCAAAGAAGGATCGAAATCTGAAGAGGACACTTTCGTAAATATGCAAGATGGGTATTTTTTGGATGAGGAATTAAATTTTTCATCCAACAAGTACTCCTGCTCAAAATTTGATTAAAATCTTAAGGAGATAAGTTGAAATTACAAGTTGAAAAAAGCAGTTATATTATTTTTTAATCTTTTTACCTTTTAACTCCAAAAATGGTGAATCATCCCCCATGGTTGACATCATCATCTTGAATCCTATTGCTTCTTGTAAAGTTTATTTTGATTGAACATTTTTCTTAGGAATTCCATTTTAGACCTCAAAATTCCCCTAATACATGTTTAAGAGGGATTGATTACTTAGAACTTAATGATATGACATAACTTTTTATTAGAAAATGTAACAAGAAAAACTCAATTTGACTTTAGCCTTAGTCAAATTGAGTAAATCAAATTTCCACATCAACATGACAATTTGGAGGCAGTTAACTAGTGTGACATAGCTCTTGTCACTCAGTTAGATCAACAAATTCGAGTTAGAGGACTTGAAGCTCAGTTATACATGTGTGATTGTTAAATTTTAACAATCTAGTTCAGTTATTTTTAGTTAACTAACCTCTAACTATTGATAGAGTCAACTGAAGGTCAATTATGCAGTGGGACAACAATGTAACTCAGGGATCTGTCAGTTAACTGATCAATCAACTTGAAATAGCTAATCCAAACATGGAATTAAAATTCCTCAACAGAAGTGAAGATGACAAGGCAGTGTAACATGAGTTGTATACTAGTTGAGTGTATAGTTGGCATGGAGTAAGGAGATCCATTATTGGGAATTACGTAAGCAAATAGGAGGAACTTCTCATCTTTTAGGAGCTAATTTCCTCAAGGATTGAGCAAGGAAATAGGAGACTAATGGAGGCACAAAGGGGCTACATGTTGGCTAGAAGTCCTCAATCAGTAGAGAGAACAATTATTCTTTTGCAAGTTGTGCTCAAAGTTGGAGCAAAAAAATGTAATAGTTTCTTTATTCCCCCGATTAATGCAAAGATGCTTGAGGTTTCCCAATTGGTTTCCCCTAGAAATCACTGTGTACTTGTGATTTTGTTTATTGCATGTCTATGCATGTTGTTCTAAATTTTGATTTCCATTTTGCAGATTAGTAGAGTTGAATTTGTAACTCTTGATTTTAGTTGGAATTCTTAAGCAATTAATTTCTATCAAATTTCTACACTTTTGAATTTGAGAGAATGAGAGATTCTTGAAAAGTCAAGCTAGTGGTTACCAAATTGAAGGGCCAAGTTTATTTCATGAGAGAAAACAAAATATGTATCTATAAATTTATACAAATTTAATCAACTATAAGATAATTTGTAACTAAAAAAGCATACAATACATAAATACACACTCCATGATACAATAAATAACCTATTCAACTAGTTTTTAAGTATGTTAATATTTGAAGCCTATTATACAAGATCAAATTAGTTGGAAAAACTTCTCTTCATTAGAAGCACCATATCATTTAGTGTTTTAGAATGTGTAACTAAAATTACCATAAAACAATAGTAAGAAAAACTTTCTTAAAGGAAGAACTTATTATAACTACAGAGAATTTCATAATTCCAAATAGAAAATGGAAGAAATGTGGGATGAGAATTATGAGAAGGCCAATAAATAACCTATTCAACTAGTTTTTAAGTATGTTAATATTTGAAGCCTATTATACAAGATCAAATTAGTTGGAAAAACTTCTCTTCGTTAGAAGCACCATATCATTTAGTGTTTTAGAATGTGTAACTAAAATTACCATAAAACAATAGTAAGAAAAACTTTCTTAAAGGAAGAACTTATCATAACTACAGAGAATTTCATAATTCCAAATAGAAAATGGAAGAAATGTGGGATGAGAATTATGAGAAGGCCAATGAAATTGTTTGAATTTTTTTGGACAATTTCAAAAGAGTTGAATAAAAATCAATAAAATAAAATATACACAACGAAAAATTTCAAAAAATACCACTATCTTCGTTTACAAGTCCTCTTCAAAAGGGTACTCTCGGTTTTTCAATTTATTTAAAGAGTTTATTTTTTTAATGTAAACATGTCTCAAAATTGCAATTGAAATATTATTTCACCAACTTGGAAAAATAATAAAAAAATATAATTTGGCATAATTTATTTATTTTTAATATGAAAAACTTAATTATCTCAGTGTAGATCATGTTCATATATATATATATATATATATATTAAAAATTACACATTTTAGATTATGTTATGTTACATGAATACACACATACCTCTTAAGTGTGAAAATTTGCGAGGACAATTATTACATTTAATAGAAAATTGAGTTTATACAACATCAAATTTTTTTGCAAAAAATATCATTTAGATGACAACATAATTCTCCACGTATTGTTTTTTTTACTCTGAATCAAAATTCACGATGCTTATATGAATTTTGAGAGCTTCAATTCAATTATAAAAAAAGAAAAAGAAAAAGAAAAAAAAAACTTAAAATTTCATCACCACATTTAACCCAAAAATATAATTCATCTTCATACATTCACCCACTATTATATTTATATGATATTTATAATAAGATATAAAGTTATGTTAAACGTAATAGCTACACATAACTTATAAGGTTTTTTAAAATATAAATATAACTTGTAAGCTTTTTTCAAATATAGATATATGGAAAAAAATAAAAGTAGATTTCTAATTATTAATGTATTGGTAAAATTCCCTCACTATAATGTATAAGAACTCCTAAGGACCCTTTGTCACAAGTAAATATAAATGCTCATCACTTAGTTGAGTACTTAAGTAAATATAAATGCTCATCACTTAGTTGAGTACTTAAGCTAGTAAATAATTAAGGCGTGTTTGTGATTTCTAAGCTCTTCAAAAAAATATGTTTGATAGTGAAGTTTCAAGAATATATATGTTTGATAATTAAATATCGATGTTTCAAAGCACAGTCAAGTTTCAAGAATATGTATGTTTGATAATTAAATATCGACGTTTCAAACCACCATCAAGTTCATCATCAAAATAAAAATAACCAAACATTAGATTTCATTAGTGATTAAAATAATGGTACCTAACAAATGGGTAGCAACCACAGAGCAACATGTTATATTTGGTGTTTTTTTAAAGTAAACTTGAATGTGTGGATTGCATTATTTTGTTCCTTAAAAGTCGAAGATGCATTGTTTGGATTATTATATTATTTGATATATATCAGATTCAATTTAGGGTTTTCAATTATGAGCCTTGTTTTGAATTATTTATGCATATACCTATATTTATGTATAAGCAAGACTATAATTGATTAAAAAAAAGAAAAGATTTTGCAGTAGATTTAATAAACTCACTATTACAATTAGAAGAATGGAACATGGCGAAAATGACAGCAAGATAGGGATAGAAGAATAATCCACCCATCACAATGCATCTATCACTATAAAATCTTGGTCAATGAAGTAAAAGCTATAAAGGAGTATATGGTGGAAATGAATGGAGGAATGACCACAACCATCCTTAGTGGGTTGGATAAGAATGTAAGTGGGACATTGATTGAAGGTCACAACGAAAAGGTTAACTATAAAAATGATGCAAACATAGTTATAAGTATGGAAGTGCAAGCCACCCAATTTCATTTTAAGTTATAAGAAGAGGTAAGAAATAGAATCTTGGATGTCATAAAAATATATTGCATATTATATGACTAATACTTACCAGAATTCAAAGACAACCATTTTCCTTTACTATTTGACATGAGGGGTTTCTCTTTAAAGGGAAAATGATTTGGCAAAGACAAGTAGCCAGGGAAGAATTCCGTGTTACGAATCATGTGCCTTTAAAATGATAAGCAACCAATAATTACAGTTTTTTTTAACAGGGAAACCTCCTTTTACAATAAATATAATGTACAATACAAAACTTGATGAACTTAGGACAAGGTCTCCTTAGTGTGAGATAGAGAGTGTGTGTGTGTATATAGTTGTCAAAGGGCACAATTATAATAAAATGAGACCATGCTAACTTCTAGCCTACATAACAATATAACAATAGAATGTAATAATTCAATATATAGGGCTTAATGAGGGGTTTTAGAGTTACATGGGCCATTTATAGGGCTTAACATAAGCATGGGAAATACAAGCCACCGAATTTCATTCAAAATTATAAGAGGTAAGAAGTAGAATCCTTGTTGTCATCGAAAAATATTGCATGTTGTATGACTTCAATGTTTATGAGAATTCAAAGATAGCCATTTTCCATTTGATAGGAGTTGTTTCTCTTTGAAAGGAAAGTGGTTTGGCAAAGACAAGTAGTTGGGGAAGAATTCCATTTTCAAGGACCAATATCTAGGAGAGTAGCACCTCAAAGGACAAGGCCATCGCAAAGTATTTCATGTTTTATGACTTAAATGTTTATGAGAATTCAAAGATAACTATTTTCTATTTGATTAGATTTTCTCCTCTTTAAAGCATTGTTCCACAGGGACTCGCCCCCACCCCTAGGGGTCTAGTTTCCTAGCTCCCCCACGCTCCGGGGAGTTGGGGACGAGAAGGGGTCATTTCCCCATGCTCCCAAAAAACATGGTACGCAGGGGGACGTGCCAGGGGGGACGTTTCCTTGTGTTGAGGGGTCGTTTCCGAAAAGGGGGTCGTGAGGCGTTGTGGGGCGCTGTGAGGGATCAAGGGGGCGAGGTCGAGGGGGGATGTGGGGGGTCGAGGGGCCCGATTTTTTCAAATAAATTTTTGTTTATAATTAAAATTAACATTAGTTTTAATACTTTAGGGTTTCAATTCGTTTTCTTATGAATTTAATTCATTATTCGCCCTGGCCCCTCACTCCATTCGCAAGACACTCCTAGCTCCTCTGCAGCAGAGAGGAATTGGTCCACATATAGCTTCATCCACTCTATCAAGAGGAACATGCTTACCTCTAAAAGAGTGGAGAAGTTAGTTGTTGTGCACAATGCCCTACGTCTTGAGCATATGAAGACACCTGAGTATTTGAAGGGACCAGCAACACAATGGGATGTTGATCCAGAGGATGATGCACAGGTAGATATGGAGGAGAGACTTGATGAGAGACAGACGGGGTTGGTTGGTGTGCCACTTAGCATGTTTGAGAATGCTAGTGATTCAGATTCAGATGGTGATATGGTTGATCCTTATTTATTCATGCAATAGCTAGATGTAGAGATTAACAAGGCATTACCTTGAGGCTTGAGCAAAATTATGCTCATTTATCTTTCGATATGTTGATGTTCTTATGTTATTCTGACTCTATAAAATTTTGACTCTTGATGTATCAGACTTGACTTTTATAATTTTATGTCAATATTCACTATTCAGTATTCAATGTTCATAGTAAGAAGTGGAACATCAATATGGTTTAAACTTTAATCATAATGTATGATGTATGATTATAAATTAGAATTTTAAATCTATATGATATTAGATAATGATATTCATATCAATGATCATGCTTTGCAGCGTTTCAATTCAAACCCAATTGTCATAGTGGGCTCAATTTATAAATTATATTTTATATTTATAAGCTTTTAAGACCTTGACATCCCCCCATGTTTCCTAAAAATTGGCAGGGAGCTTTTGCGTAGGCCGCTCCCGTGTATCCTCGCTCCCTCACCCCCTCGTCCTGAAACCTTGGTGGAACATTGCTTTAAAGGGAATGTGGTTAAGCAAAGACAAGTAGCCGAGGAAGAATCCCATTTTCAAAGACCAATATCTAGGAGAGTTGCACCTCAAAGGACAAGGCGAATACATTCCACAAGTTGGTGAAACAAAATATGACAATTGAGAGGCATGAAATAAATTTCTTTAAATCGATGAAGGATGCTCATTACAAAATTGTAAATCAAATTAGAATAATAAGGCCTACAGCAAGTCTTGGAAGTCACTAAAGGACAAAGTTGAGAATCTACAGCCTTCCAACTTGAATAATGACAACAAGAAAGCAAGACCCACAAAGAGGAGCACAACAATAAGAGCCTTCAAGGTTGTCTCAATTGTGAAGTATATAATATGAAGCCAACCTGATGCAAAAGAGAACTACCCAAGAGGCCTAGGTCCCCTCCAGAATACAAACCAAAAGTTGAAAGGGTGGACAACAAAGAGTGTTACTTTATGAAAAAATTAGACATACTACCAAGAACCGTCTACTGAATAAGGAAAAAATATGATTACATAGATGACAACATTAAAGGAAAAGTGCGAGATAGAAGTTAGAAAAAATTTCAGCCTAAAAGTGCCCATGAAATTTTCATGTAATTGCCATGTCATAACATGTAAACCAATCAAAATCCTTTAAATTTAAAAAGAGGTACACATCCTAAATAATTTTAAATTGTTGAATTTAGTATCTGTGAAATATTTTATTATTAATTTCGGTATTCATGAAATATTTTATTAATGTTATTTATCTACCTTACTCATGAATTAGTATATCAAAAAAGTCATTAATACAATGTAAATCTTGATATTAGTGAAAAATATAAATTGAACGCTGACTTTGATGTTAATAACCACACCCAAAAAATTGCTAAATTTAAAATATGTATAAACAATAAAATATAAAATATAAATATATATAGTTATAGTTAAATATAAAATAATTAAATAGTTAAAAAATGTATTCCAAAAATGAAAAAATAGGGTAAAATTGTGCTATTAGTAGACAATGTCATTAAAAAAACACAAAAATAATAGATAAATATAAAATATATATAGAAAGTGGATTATAAAATGTGGTTACAAACAATTAAATTTAAATATAAATATATATTTGCATTTTAATTAAAGTGTCATATATTGAGGGATTTTGATAGAAGTAAAAGATTAGAACTAATATGTTAATTTATTTTATTAAATATCATGCTAATAAATATTGTGGAACATAGGCAAAAGTAAAGTTATATTAAAAAATTGCCTACATGACATTTTTTATTAATTTCTTAATTTTTTCTTAGGAGGTCACTTTTAAGCTGAAGTTTCCTCTAATGCACATGCAATTGTAGACAAACAACTGGAAAAACATTAGGCTACACGAGTACAAACATAAGGTAATGCCTATAATAAAATTTTCACTTCCTTAAATGACACTACAAGCATTCATGATTTCATATTGATTTGTGCATTATCGAAGTGCAAGTTTAGTGCCTATGAGCTTTGGAATCCATGGAGGTTCAAATGACCATTGGAAGTATCAATGTTCTTCCTGGAGCAATGGAATGTTGCAAGGTTGATTGTTATGTAATCATCTCACAAAATAGAAGAAAAGATAGATCAACGACTTAAAAATTATCCTCTTCAAAGGGAAAACCTCTTTTACATTACATAAATGAACAATTCTTGGATGATACATGTTGTAGCTCCAAGAGACAACCCCCGGATTGAGGAGAGGTTAGTGTCTAAGACATCTTAGTATCTCTTGAAGATAAATTAGTGAAACTCAAGAGATAAATGTATAATGATTTAGATTTTGATTCAATTACCTTTCTCAGAGACAGATTTAGTATCCACATGAACAACATATCATTCCCAGAATAAATGTTCGAGTCTGGTGGTCGACACACAAAGAATGCAACTTAAATTTGTTGTTGCAGTAAAGATGGAAAGGATAAATGTAAGGGAGGAACCTAGTGCAGAGGATTGGATACACACAAAATCCCATGTAACAAATCACAGTAGAATCATGAAAAGATAAAAGGAATAAGTGCAGAAATTATGGAGCGCATTTTAATGCTTTCAATTCAATATCTCACAGGGACTATCTATTATTTGATAACATAGGTAAATCCACAATTTCATAGGGACCACATGCTATTAAATAACATAGATAAATATACAATCTCACAGGTACCTTCTGCTATCACATAACATTAGTAAACATGTGAATTAACAACGAATCCAACCACTACAATTACATAATTTCTGAAGAAGAAAATATACATGTGAAAGGACATACAAAGGTAGAACACATACTACATATCCCAATGCTTGGAATCACCCACAACTTCTTCATTAATCTTCAAGAATGAAGTACGTATCAGAGGCCCAAACTGGCGAAAATGTGCAAAACAATAATAGCCTCAGGAATAAGGAATTAGGACCAAACTTGGAACCTCCTCTGAAAACAGAGTTCAAAACCCTTAAACACAGAATTCATAACCTCTAAAAACATATTTTGGGAACCTTTGTAATGAGTTTCTTCTCCCCTTTTATAGGGAGAAAGAAAATAAGGACAACTTACAAAATATCTGAAAATGCTACAATTGTCTGAACTACACAACTGTTTGAGTATGTGACTAGCCTGGTTGTCCTAATGATTACCTAATTGACTCGATTATTTTCTTGAAAATGCACCCAAAAAAAAAACATGAGAAACAAGAGGTTTCATGATTAACAAAACAAAATATATCCATGTTGATTCCTCTTATTTCCTAAATTGGCCTCAGGTTCCATTATCTGGATTAGTGGTGGGTTGATAATCTGACCATGCCTCTGTTATGATATTCCTACCACAGTTATCTGTCGCTTCTGCTGTCACTTTCTCCCTCTCATTGCTTGAATTTCCCCTCATTGGAGTTGGACGTGGTCGAGTTTGGTGGGGTTAGAGGTGCTCTATAACTTCGTTGTTGACCCATCCATCCTCCATACTCTTTGTATTGCGGTATCATAGCCTTTCTATCTGGTAACATTGCACCATAGTGCACCTTTAGAGCGACAAGACATTATAACTCTATTTTAAAGAAAAATTATGAAATCATAAAATTTGGATGCCTTCAACCCCTTTTCTCTTAGTCCCCTTACTGCATTTTTTCCATAGAACTGGGTGTCGTGACTGGAGGCTTTCAAAATTCATACAACACTACATTAGAAATTTCAGATCCGTTTGTATCATAACTTTCATTAAAAGGAAATTATGATATTACGAAGTCCTGATTGACCTTTAACTCCTTGTTTCTTAGCCCCTCTTCCTGCTTCTCTTCCATTGGACTGGGTGTTGTGACCGATGACTTGGCGCTTAGGTGCTAAAGCCTTCAGGCTCCTGTCAGGGGCCTATTTCCCCTTGTAATCACTATCTTCCCTTGGTTCTTCGAGTGTCCATAACCAAGCGCCACCGACAAATCAAAGCTCCTTTCATCGGAAGTTTTTTCAAATTGAAATTGGAACAAAATAAAATGTTTTCTTCTTCTGATATTCTTTATAGTGCTTAGGTGCTCAACCCTCACTAAGCCCTTGGTTCTTTTTGGTTCCCATGACCATGTGCCAATCATACATCAGAATCCCCCTTCATCGGAACTTTTTCAATTTGAAAATACACAAGAGTTTCCAAATCTATTCCCTCTGAAATGACATCATCATCTCCACATGTCGTCTCCTTTGCAGTTACACGTGTCACATGGATTTTCCCCACAAGACCACACCGAAATATCAAAACTATCTGCCACATGTCCACTGTATGACCACATCATACTAACGTCATCCACCATGCCTGTTCCTCGAGGCCAATCACCTACTACCATATGTATTCTCGGAGGAGAGAGAAATGGTCCTTGGTTTTGCAATGATTTCCTTTGTATTTACCCTGCTCTGCAACTTCGGCACTTTTCAAAGAATTTCAATTGTTAAGGAGTTACAAAATTTCGATCTCCAAAGTTTCGAAATGACCGACCTTCTGAAATTCAGGTTCCAATATGTCGCTTGTTCTATCCCGTCCAATATCAACTCTCGATATTCCTAACCGTCTCTGAAATCCATCGTTCTGAAAAATCGCCTTTGAATTTTTGGCTCTTCCCTCTATTAATGTAGGTTGTCATTGATGTCAATATGGCGCTAGCCGAGATGGAAAATATTGTTGAGATCCCTGGTTCCAAATGATGATGTCATAATTCTTGTTTCATAAGAATGTCATCAATTAATATGTCAAGTCACTAATGAAGAAGTCTTAAGAAGTGCCAAGTATTTAGAAGCCCTTGATGACATATGGAGGAGTACATTTGATGATGTCATATTCTTGATGAATGACCACAATTGATGATGGCACTTGATGAGGTCTTGATAACATGGTTGGAGATCATTTGATGGTTGGAAGATTATTTTGGAGTTATCCTAATGATGTTGCACTATGACTGCACTAGTATATCATAACATTGTTCATATGTCATGCTACATGGATGTTTCACTCCTGCATAATGACTCTATGATTCTATGATGACATTGATAACAATGGAGAAGCCAACGAATCAAGAAGCCACGTTGTCCCAAAATTTTTATGCATAAAATTTAAGGACAGTCACAAAGAAAAATTATTTTGGACCCCTTGGATGCATCCTTTGAAAATGGATCCTTGACCATATTAAAGAATATTTTTTCCTCTTTGTAACGAGCTTTTATTTGCCCCGAAACTCCCAATAGTTTGTGAGATATTGAAATTTTAAGTTAAGGAAATTATTCCTAACAGTGAGCCAACCTACACTCAGTCATACAAGTTGGTCTCACTTCAAATAGACGTGTCCCTTCAATTATAAATGAAATCTCTATAAATAAATGTCTAAACACTTCATTTTGATCAACAATTCAGGCATGAATTCAGAGATATGAAGTACAAGAGAAGACAGAAGGCCAAGGAGAACAAGGAGACTATTGTTTAGGACGAAAAAAAGGATAATTCTGTTTGGGGATAAAATCTTGGTTGAAGCTTCCGTATTTTCCGTGGTCGAAGCTTCCATAGTTGTTGTGGTCGAAGCTACCATAGTTGTCGTGGTCGAATCTGTCATAGTTGTCGTGGTCGAAGTTGCCGTGGTTGAAGCTGTCGTAGTTGCCATGGTTGAAACTACTATAGTTGCCATGGTCGAAGCTGCCATAGTTGTCGTGGTTAAAGCTGTCATAGTTGCC
>Ga0115851_100494_pt1 | contig 17721 bp, 24 predicted proteins | sample InSIn2gowninarea_FD_83865 | JGI IMG/M metagenome (GOLD analysis project Ga0115851, IMG submission 83865)
TATCAATGGTCGGGAGAAGCTACTAGATTGGGAATAACTGTGGTCAGATTTGATGCAGGAGGAACACTAGGGATGGCTCTTCATCAAATATTGATGATGAAGAGAACTGTGCCTTAGAAATTAAGGCAAAGAAGGGGAAAGGGAAAGCTTCCCATTCTAGATCAGATTCTTATCATGGAGGTAAGAAGAAAGACATGACGAAATTTAAGTGCTTTCATTGTCATGATCTGGGCCATTTTGCTACAAATTTTCCATACAAGAATTCCAAGAAGAAGTCCAGTGTGTGGTACTTAGATAGTGGAGGTTCATTTCACATGACTGGTGGCAAAGAGTTATTTAGTGAGCTAGAGGAGGAAGATCTCCAGATGCATATCAAGATGGGTGACAATGGGAAGTATAGTGTTACTGGATTGGGCATGATTACTTTTTAGAGGGAGCATGGAGCTCCACTCACCTTGAAGAATGTCATGTATGTGCTTGGGCTAAAGAAGAAGTTGGTATTCGTTGCCATGCTTGAGGATATAAGCTATGATGTGATCTTCTTGAAAAGAAAGGCATTCCTTCGACACATAGCCATGGGTCAGGTAAAGAAGAGAGAGATTCAGGTGAAGAATATCTATAATCTGGAGGTAGAGGAGTGTGTTACTTTGAGTACAAAAGCAAAAAGGGTGTAGATCTGAGACATTGGCGAGTTGTGGCACAGGCGATTGGGCCACTTGCATCATGGTGCTTTGAAGATATTGCAATAGATCTCTACCGGTCTTCCCAAAGGTTTGCTTGAGCAAGTTGATACATGTAAGGGGTGTACTTTAGGAAAATACACCAAGTCTTCCTTTCACGACAAAGACAATTGAGCATAGGCTATTCTAGAGCGAGTCCATTCAAATGTGTATGGACCATTCTCGACAACATCCACAACCAAACATATGTATTGTGTTATATTTGTTGATGACTATTCTCTTAAATGCTGGAAATTTTTCATGCATAAAAAAGGATCAAATTTTCACAATGTCTTATGAGTTTAAAGCATTGGTGGAGAAAGAGTCAGGAAAGAAGGTTAAATCTCTATGAATTGATAATGATAATGCGTATGTCTCAAATGAGTTTAAGAAATTATATGCAGTGGAAGGGATTAAACGGGAGTTGACAACACCCCATAACCCTCAGCAGAATGGGGTGGCCGAGAGGAAGAATAGAAGCATAGTAGGGGCAGCGAGGGCGATGTTGCATGATCAGGGCTTATAACTACACTTGTCGGCTGAGGCATGCAACACGATGGTTTATGTTCAGAACCATAGCCCACACTGGATACTTGAGATGAAGACACCAAAGGAGGCTTATTCTGGTAAGAGGCCAGATGTTGGTCACTTCATGATTTTTGGGTCATCAGTATATTGCCATGTGACCAAAGATACGTGAAATAATCTTGAGCCGACAATAGAGTTGGGGATATTTTTGGGGTACACTAATACATCTAACAACTATCAAGTGTACTTACTAACCAAAAGGATGATAATGGTTCGCAAGGATGTCAGATTCGATGAGGAGAAGGCCATGCAAGTTTCCCTAGAGAGGGAGGTTGAGCTACATGTATATGAGGAGCTTTTAGCTCCTAAGGTGCATTAGATTGATGTAGAGCAACCACATGTAGAGGATCTAGGAGTGGAGACATCCACTTAGGCAAAGTCTTCTAGAGAGGGAAGAAAGTGCACCAGAGAGGCTGATAGATTGTTGGATGATGCACAAAAGAATGTGGGAGCACCCACTTCTTAGCACAGGCAGAGCAGGTCACCTGAGAGGTACACTGGACACATCGATCTTATGGGTGAATGTGTTGTTACAGAGCCATCTTCCTTTAAGTAAGTAGTGCAACAACCAGTTTGGGTTGATGACATGGTGGAGGAGTATGACTCCATAGTTCGTAACAATGTTTGGGATGTGGTCCCGAGACCAGAGGACAAGTCAGTGGTGAGCTCCCGTTGGCTTTACAAGGTAAAGCAAGCTACATATGGTAGTGTGGAGAAGCATAAGGCTAGATTTGTGGCCCATGGCTTTTCACAAATATATGGGATTGACTATAATGAGACCTTTGCTCATGTTGCAAGGTACTCATCAATCAGATCTATATTGGCACTATTAGCACATATGGTTTGGAAGATACATCAGATGGATGTGAATAAAACCTTCCTTAATGGCATGATTGAGGAAGAGGTGTACATAGACTAGCTTGAAGGTTTTAAGACCTTTGACCATCAGTCACATGTGTGCCGACTCAAGAGAGCGTTGTATGTGCTGAAGCAAGCATCCCATGCTTGGTACACTAGGATAGATAGCTATTTCACCGAGTTGGGCTTCATGAAGAGTGAAGTGGATGTGAACCTATACCACATAGTGGTGGAAGGTAAATTGTTGATCATTTTACTTTATGTTGATGATCTCATACTAACAGGTGATGATCAGTTGATTACGTTTTGCAAGGAGGACCTTGCAAGAGAGTTTGAGATGAAGGACATGGGGCTTCATGCATTACTTTCTTGGCATGGAGGTATGACAGGGAGACAGGGAGTTATTTGTGTCTCAGGGCAAGTATGCAAATGAGATACTCAAGAGATCTTGCATGGAGAGTAGCAAACCCATGGAGACTCCTTTAGTAGGTAACTGGAGGAAGGAGGATGCTAATTCAAGGGAATTAGTGAAAACTACTATTTACAGGAAGCTTGTGGGTTCACTCATGTACTTGGTGAACAAACAACCAGATATGTACTATGCAGTTAACCAACTTAATCAAGATGGTTAGGCCTACCAAGCTATATTGGAAGGCGACAAAGCACGTGTTGAGATACCTCAGGGGCACTTCTCAGTATGGATTATGGTATGAACGAATAGAGGGAGTGAAGCTTCAAGGCTTCACCGATGCAAATTGGGTAGGGAGTCCATCTTACCATAAAAGCATATCAAGAGGGATTTTCAGTATTGGGTCAACGACAGTTTCTTGGTACAACAGGAAACAGAGATCGATTGCACTCAGTTTGGTAGAGGCAGAGTACATGGTTGCGAGTCAAGAAACATGTGAGACCATCTAGATGAGGGAGATCTTGGTTTTTTTGTTTGGTCAGTAGATGGATCCAACTGTGATTTACTACGATAATCAAAGTTGTATTAAACTCTCTAAAAATCCAACTTTTCATGATCGGTCCTGTTATCACTCAGGTTGTTCCCTTTGACTCCTAAGGGAATATGGCCGAGGTAACCATAGACCAATCTTTTAGATGCAGGTCCTAGCCTACCTGCATCCAGAGAGGGCTCTCTCTTTATGATTTAGCTTTGTTTTGGGGTGATTTTAGGCTAGTTATGGTGTGCATGAGTTTGTTTTAAGTTTGGTGGGATGGTTGATGTTTTCAGATAGAGTTGGCATGCAAAGTGTAAGAAGTTTAGACCATTGGGCATGGAGTCAATGAATATGAACTGCCGGGTGTGTTTTCTTTGGTAAAAGAGAGGAATATAGAGCAGGATAGCTAAACATGGAACAATCTTCAAAGCTGGAACTTTAAGATGAAATGGAGGTCAGGGAATGAAAGGCAATTAAGAATCTTTCATTCAGCTAACAGAGGGAAAGTGAATGAATATTATCTGGGAGTAATGAAGGATTCCTAAACAGCATTCAGAAATGAGAGAACTAGTGTAAACATGAGCAATGAAGTATTCATATTCAAGACTAATTCTGAAGAAAACATAGAAAAATCACAGAAATTGAGCACAGAGTACATAGAAGTAAAGTCTGAGATATTATTTCTTTCTGCAACTTAGATCATGATACATAGATGATATAGACACATAGAAACTGAACACAAAAGTAAGAAAGACTTATTGATCCATGAGGAAGCACGAGAATTCCATAATATCCTCTTCAGCCATTAAATACACAACCAACCAGTTCATAAGCAAGCATTCCAGCAATCTTTGTTCATAAAAGTTCTCAGGCTTACAGCACAAGTCTAGAATGACTTAATCAACCAACCAACCCTTAAAACATAGTTTGGGGAGGTATATATAAGAAAAATATGTACAAACAAGATCTTGGAGGAGATCCAAGGAAAAATATCTAAAATAACCTAACTTATATTGCGAGTAAAATGAAAAATATCTAGCTTAAGCTGCGCTGGAGGCAGCTCCTTCAAAATATGGCTTCAAGGCGTCCTTTTGGCTCTGTGCTGTCCATTCTGCAATAACTGTTCTTTAATCTCTAATCTGCTTCTTCTAGTCGGCTCTGATTCTCATTAACTATGATCTGATTTGGCTTTAATTGCTTTTAACTCTGTACTGATGCTCTTTGACTTATTGGATCCTCTTAAATGCTCCTTTGATGTGGCTTTAACTGCTCCACTGATACACTTTAACACTTCGCTGAACCAATACTCTTTAACTAGACTGATACACTTTTCATTGAATCTTTTCGCTGAATTGCCCCTGCCTTATCACTGTTTGGCAAAAAATAACTGTTATCGTGTCCTTTATTGCCTTCTGCGGGCTTAGAAGGCCTATTGGCGCTGGCCGAGCAAAATATTATCAAATAAGAAGGAGGAGGACCTCATAAAGGTGGAGGATTGCATAATGATAACTGTGATGAGGCCATAAGCTCGCTGTCCAGAGCTATTTTGCTTGGAGGCAGTCGAAAATGGCTGAAGAATGAATGCTGGTCCCTTTTCACTTGGAGTGCGCGGGCGCAGAGTGGAAATATGAAGAAATAGCCCTTTTACCCTTTAAATGGGCAAAAACCATTTTAAACGGAAAAATATGATTTTACAGGCGGGAGCGATCACTGTAGCAAATAATGAACACGGGCCATTGGATCTAGCAATGGCAGATCCAACGACGGAGAATAGATCACAATATCACGTCGGGGGGGTGCAATGGGGTGGAGTCTTTACATATGGGCGATATGCGATGGGATACAATATAGACTGTTGGATGGGCGGGTTAATCGGACAGTGGATGGGGCGACCGCTATATCGCGTCGGCGAAGGGGAAGGGGTTTGGAGCCTGCACCTTTGCGCGATTGCGATAAGCGATAAAGGCTTGCGATATATGATATTAATATGGATTGCGATAAAAGGGAATATTTGCGGTAATGCATGACTTGCGGTAAAAGTAATGTTTTGCGGTAAAACAATGATTTGCTGGAAAACGGGGAAATGCGGTAAAACATGATATTGCGATAGCAGGAGATTGCGATATAAAGGGCTCGCGATAGCGATATCGCATCAGATGCGATAGCGATATCGCATCGGAGGAAGGGATCGGAGAACAGGAATATGGGCATATAACCATTGCGACATGCGATTTGTGAAATCGCATTGGAGGTTTGTCGTCGAGGAACCAACATAAGGGGTGCCAAGACTGTGACTGCTACCTCCAACTGCGATATTGCGTCGGAGGGGATCCAATCGGATCGGGGGAATGCAAATGAAATCGGAGGAGGGTTCTTTTGATTGGAGAAGGGTTTTAATGCCTTGGAAGGAGTTTTTATGATTGGAGAAGGGAAAAATGAGATCGGAGGAAGGTTAAATGCATTGGAAGGGGTCCAATTGCATTGGAAGAGGGTCAATGTGATCGGAGGATGGTTTTTAATGCATCGGAAGGGGGCCAAATGCATGGGAAGAGGGTTTTCATGCATTGGAAGGAGTCCAAATGCATAGGAAGAGGGTTCTTACTAAGTTTCAAATAAACTTAGTAATTCCAAAAGCAATATTAATGGTTATGTTTCAACCAAAGGAGGGGATATGTATATAAAGGGGATTTTTATCATATTTTAGTATGGGGAGGGAAAATAAGGAGGGATTTATATAATAAAGATAAATTAATATGAATTTGTGAAGAAAGTGCTAAGTATGAGAAACTTAGGCTTTTAAAGGGAAAAAATGAGTTTAATGGAGTAATCTAGGAGTATTGAGCAGATCTCAATATCCTTGGGGAAATTAGTGAATGATTTGGGGAAAAAGGATGAAAGGGAAGTTAGTCATGCCTCACTTGAGCTGCTCCAAGGGAATATGCCTTGCACTTGTGATATGAAGTCAATTCAACACTTTGAAACACAAAATTGATCACAAATCTTCATTCTGCAACCTCAAAATTGCCTACCCAGCCTACTTTGCCTAACATTTTCTCTTCTTTTTGGATGGGTGCACTTAGACTAGCAAACCCAGCTTTTCTTCTTTTCTTTTGGCTATCTCCTATCTAAATCTATCCTTATATCTTCCAGGGGCTCAGATTAGGCTGTTGAGCACCCTTGATTCTCTACCTATCTAATGATCTACCAAGATTAAATAGTTTGGATAGATTTTTATTTTCTATCTCTAAAACAGGAAATTTAAACCTAGAGAGGCCAAGATTAAGCTGTTTGGCCCTCCCTTAACTGTAACAAAAGTAGTGATTGCTTGGAAATATGGAACCTTTGCAGCATGGAAAGGATGAACATATTTGGCACTTCCACAGTCAATCATGAAAAATGACACCTATTGGTATAGGAGGCTAACAAGTCCAAGCATATTGATCTTCGATATCATCATCTCAGAGATTGTGTATTTAGGATGATTATGTTGTTAGAGTACATTCCCATAGGGAAGCAAGATGCTAACATTTTGGCAAAGGCATTGGCAAGACGTGAATTTGAGTTTCATAGAGACAAGACCAAGGTAGTTGATAATCCCTTTCTTGTTGAGAGGGAATGTTGAGAAATGGCAACAAGAAATTCTAGTTTAATTTTTCCTTGAATTAAATTGAGAATTAAAATAGAATTCTATTCTCATAACAACTTGTAAATAGTTAATTAAGTTTAATTAACTTAATTAGCTTAGGAATTTCGAGTTGGAAGTCTTTCTATAGCCATGTATATGTTCTCCCTAAGTTTTAGGGGTCCAATATGCGTTTAAATTGAGTTGGAAATTAGATCACTCAGTTTACTGAGTTAATTTTAATTAAATTAGTTCTAAATTGTTTTTGGAACTAATGGAGGACTAACAGTCAATTGGTGCACTAATACATCCACTAGTGCTACTCCAGTTAGCTGAAGATTCCCTCATGAGAAACTCATGCATGTCAGTTCATAGAAATATCCAGTTGAGACTAGAGTGTAGGGACAATGTACTATCAATGGTATTATTTACTAGAGTATAAATATCATGCATACATCAAAGGTTGATCCTATGTTTGGACTGTGCAGTTTTAGAAGCATGAATTCCCTTTAAATATGGGCTATTCACCCTAGGAATTACTCAAGGAAATAGGGGCTTGGAGAGGTGCATAATTGGCTAATTGTTGGCCAAGAGCTAGCTTGTGAGCTAAGAGAGTTGAGCATACTTATGCAGAATTGTTCTAGTGAGAACAAGCTTTGTACCTTCACTCATATTTTTTATATATGCAATACAGATAGTGAGGTTTTGAGCAGTGGCTTTCCCCAGATAAATCATGTGTTATGTGCCATTGATTTATCTTCTTCTTGTTCATATTGTTTTCATCGATCTATTGGCTTTTGCTAGTTGAAAATAGAAGTAGATTCTTGTCATGTGCTTTAGTAAATTGCATGAGCTTGTGAATCAACAGGATTTTATACAAACAAGAGAAAAATCATGAAGCAAATGTGATAGGTGATGTGTTGTAATATGATTTGATTATTTAATTAGAGAATATTATTTATGTCTGGGTGGTAGATTCAGGGGCTTCATTCCATGCCACATTCATAGGAAATTTTTTCATGACTATATTCAAAGATATTTTGGACAAGTTCGCTTGGGTGATGATAAAGCCTATAAAATCATTAGAATGGGTAAGATTTTTATAAAGAAACAAAATGAAAACCAATGGATATTGAAGGAGGTAAGGCATTCTATAGATCTAAAGAAAACCCTATTTTAAACCCCAGAAGTTAGGTGGTGAAGGTTGTGTAACTACATTCACAGACAAAATCTGGAAGGTCACTAAAGGGGCCCTGGTAATAACAAAAGGATAAAAGGTTGGTACGTTGTATTTTTGCAATGGTATTTCTAATCATGTTAATGCTTTAACCTCCATAGGAGAAAATACGACATTGTGGCATCATAGGCTTAGGTACATGAGTGAGAAAGGGATACATATTCTTCACTCAAGAAATTTGTTGTCAAGTTTGAAGCATGTTGATTTTGATTTATGTGAACATTGTGTTTATGGAAAATAAAAGAGAGTCAGATTTATAAAAGTTGGGAAAGAAAATAAGAGGAAAAAATTAGAGTTTGTGCATACAAATGTATGGGTACCTGCTCAGGTAGCATCTTTAGGTGGCTCTCGCTATTGTGTTACTTTTATTGATGATGCAACTAGGAAAAATTGGGTTTATTGTATTCAAAATAAATTTGATGTATTTGATACTTTCAAGAAATGGAAAGATTTGGTTGAGAATGAGATAGGAAAGAAGTTGAAGTCTCTCAGATGAGAAAATGGAGGTGAATATTGCAACAAAGAGTTTGATAACTACTATTTAGAGCATGGAATTCGTAGAGAGAAGATAGTTCTAGGAACATGACAAGAAAACGGTTTGTCAAAAGGGATGAACATGAAAATCATGGGGTGTGCAAGGTGTATTCCAGAGGGCCTTCAAGTTCCTTAGATGGTGGTATTCTAGAGGAAGCATGGAGAGGTAAGAAGGTAAACTAATCACTTTTACAAACTTTTGGTTGTGAAACCTTTGTCCACATCAATAAAGAAAATAAAACAAAGCTTGAGGCAAAATCAAAGAAAAGTACCTTTATTGGATATGGTGTTAATGATTTTGGTTATCGCTTATATGATTATGAAAACCACAAAATCATTAGGAGAAGAGATGTCATATTCAATGAAAAGGTCTTGTATAATGATCAGATGCAGGGAAAGAAATAGGAAAAGGAAAACAAACAATACACAGTGCTTGATGAGATCACAGAAAAAGTAAAGATGTCTGAAAATCATAATGATCAACAACCACAACAACAATAGGCACCTCAAACACCTGGAAGTGGTGTTAGAAGATCTACCAAGATAACTAGATCCCCTGAACGATACTCTCCTTCATTATATTATGTATTGTTGATTGATTTTGGTGAACCATAAAGATATGAAGAAACAATGCAGATAGAAACTTGGAAGAGGTGGGAGCAATTTATGGAAGAAGAGATGGACTCCTTGATGCATAACCAGACTTGCGACTTAGTCAAGTTTCCTGTAGGTAATTATTTTTGTAGAATAAATGGGTTTACATGTTGAAGGAAGAAGATGGATGTAAATAGAGGTATAATTCTAGAGTTTTGGCGAAGGGGTTTGCATAAAATAAAGGTATAGACTATGATGAAATTTGTTCTCCTGTTGTTAAAATGACTTCAATCAAAACTATTTTAAGTCATGTGGCAGAAGAAGATTTGCATCTTGAGAAATTAGATGTAAAAACAACCTTTCTCCATGGGGATTTGGAGGAAGAAATATATATGCAACAACCACAAGGGTATGAGGTTAAAGGGAAGGATAAATTAGTGTGCAAATTGAAGAAAAGCTTATATGGCTTAAAATAGGCTCCCAAGTAGTAATATTTAAAATCTGATAGGTTTATGTTTGAACAAGGTTATACTAGATGTCACTCTGATCATTGTGTTTATCTTAAATGGAAAAATGATGAACTATAATATATTGCTATTGTATGTATATGACATTCTTGTTTGTAGGGTCTAACATGAAGGAAAGCAATGTGCTCAAAGGAAAATTGGCAAATTCATTTGCAATGACACATTCAGGTGTTGCAAAACAAATCTTAGTATGAGAATAACTAGATATAGGGAAAATTGCATATTAAAGTTGACTCAGAGTAAGCACATAGAAAAGGTATTGGAAAGATTTAATATATGAATAATGAAAAACTAGTTAGTACATCTTTGGCTAGCCATTTCAAACTAAGTAAGGAGATGTGTCTCACGAGCCAGGAAGAGATGGATTATATATGTAAAGTTCCATATGCATTAACAATTGGAAGCTTAATGTATGTAACGGTCTTTACAAGGCCTGATATTTCACATGCAATGGGAGTTGTAAGAAGGTATAGGAACAATCCAGGAAAAGAGAATTGAATGGCAGTGAAGTCGATTCTTAGGTATTTGAGAGGTACCACAAATCAAGCATTATGTTTTGGAGGTTTAAAAATTGTTCTATAGGGATATGTTCATGCAAATATGGAAGGTGGTAGAGATAACAGGAGGAGCACCACTGGGTATGTGTTTAATGTAGGTGGAACAACTGTCAGTTGGGTTTCAAAATTGCAAAACATTGTTGCACTTTCAACAATAGAAGTAGAGTATGTTGCTACTACATAGGCTAGTAAAGAAATGATTTGGTTGCAAAGGTTTATGGATGAATTGTGTAAGAAGAAAGAGATGGGAAGGTGATATAGTGACATCCAGAGTGCCATACATCTTGCAAAGAACTCAACATTCCACTCAAAGACTAAACATATACAAATCAAGGACCATTTCATGTGGCCAGTTTTGGAAGATGGACAATTGAAGTTGGAAAAGATACACACTAGCTAGAATCCTGCAGATATGTTAACAAAAGTTGTAACTAGAGAGAAATTGAGATTCTCCTCAATTTCTATTGGTCTTTAAGTAATAGGATGAAGACGAGAAACAACCAGGTCCAAAGTGGAAGCATTTTCCAACAAGTGAAGTAGGGGTGGAGTTGCTAGAATCAGTGTCCAAGTGGGAGATTGTTGGGTGTGGAGCCTAATTATCTTCCTGATTTAGAGGTCTTATTTCAACCGGGTGTATATCCTAGAAAAATTGTACACCCCTCCATGCAGGGGGTGTAGGGGCAATTCCCCTGAAGCTAAAAATAGATGAAAAAGTTCCTTGTAAATTATTGTAATTTCATAGTCAATCTGGGTCATTCATTAGGCGGTTGATTTGATGGTAGAAGTTATGTTAATTTAGGGTTTTTTCCCCTAGAAGGCAACCCTAGATTTATATGAGGAAATTATTTTATAGCTATGTATTAAATCCTGAGCGAGAAAGAGAGAGGAGATTGTGTGAGAGCGAAGAGGAAATTACGACAAATTTGTTGTAGGTTGTATCTCTTCATTTTGTTGGATAATATAAAAGGAAGGTGTGATTGTTTCTCCATGGACGTAGCCCAAATTGGGTGAACCACACACACACACACACACACACACATATATATGTCTCTCTTTTTTATGTATTTATGTGTTTGTTTTTATTGTATGTGTTTCATTACTCTGTTAATTATTTTATAATGTTTACAATATCTACATGAGTGAAAAATGACTAGGAAAATATGTGCAATATCTACATAAGTTTTAAATGACCATGGTCATTACATGAACCTGAACACCTTGGATGAAACTGTATGAACCTCATTTAAACCATCTAAGCTATGTGATCATATGCCTTGAACAAGGGTGCAAGTGGAGGAAATTTGGGGCCTTCGATGATTGTAGTGCATTTTCCACCATTGGATGATCCTGAAGGTTCTACCCAAGGGATTTCAAAAGGAAGAATGTAGAGAACTCATGGGATTCAATACCTAGGGTGACGTGGCAAGGTGGCCCATATATGGTGGAATACGTGAAGGAGATATGGAACATTTATTTGGGCAAAGCATTATTTATATTGGATCATCCTAGAGGATTTGTACCCTGGTGTTTGGATTTGGTGACATCACCCCAAATCTCCACAAAGATTTTAAATGAAGGGCAAACTAGATTCTCAAAATTTAATCTTCGAGATGAGGTGGCTATGAGAGGGGCCCACATCGCGTACTACACCCATGATATATGTGTATTTCATAATGGGACGTGCTAAGAAAGGTTTAACAAGTATGAGTGGGTTAGCAGCTGCCATGTGGCCATGACTTTGACAATGATGTGGGAGCCACGTGGGGACCACACAAGAGCCACATGGAAGGTAGATGACATGACACCAGTTAATTGGCCAAGAATTTAATCATCCATATCATTTAATATGAGAGATAGAATCATTGTAAAGGTATTGATGAGACAGACACAATGGGATTATCCTCTTTAAGTTTTAAGGAAGTCATAAAAAGGTCAGAAAATTTCGACCCCATTTCCATAATTGGACCTTGGATATTAGGTCAGAATATTAGCTTCCTCCTTCTAACCTTAGTTAGGGCTAGGGATAGTAGGGCGTGTGGTTACAGGAAAGAATCAAGGAAAAGCACAAAGAAGACAAAGGTAAAACACTAGATCTAGGGAAGGGTAAGGAACCTATATCTACTCATTTTATTTTCCCATTGTGATATTAAAATAACTAAAGGTCTATCTCATACTTCATTCGCTTCTTGGAAAGATGCAGGATTGCTTGATATAGGTGTAACCTACCATATCACCTTCTGAAAAGACTTCTTATAATACCTAAGTGACAATGTACATGGAGCAGTTTACTTTACAGATAAGTCAAGTCTCAAGCCATATGGATTTGGCACCATTAGGATTAAATTGCTTGGACTTCCTGAATTTCTTCTACATGATGTACTTTGCCTTCTAGAAATGTAGATAAGCCTATTTTATATTGTTCAAATTTATCAGCTAGGAAACTTCATCCATATGTTTGCTGGAAAAGTATAGATAAGGGAAGCATCAAACAACATAATTGTCATGATTAGAATAGAAGAAGAAATATTGTTGAAGCTATAAGGAATATCTGCTCGTGCATAAAACTCTGCATATAATTCTCAATATAGTGAAGGTACATAGCCATCTAGTCTTCTTCAGAAAGCAATATTTGGACATATCATGTCACATCTTAATTATGACAATCTTTGTTTGTTGAAATTAAATGGTGTTTCTGGTTTGCTAACTATTCCAAGGAAATTGAAGCATTGTGTTGTTGCTGCTACAACAACCTCCAAATTTTTCCTACGTTCAAATTTTTGAGCCTACTTATGATCATGTGATCCTTCGTTTCAAGGCATTAATGTCGCATTCAATTATGTTGTCTAAGTGTTGAAGTCCTCCTTTAGGAATTTTAAGTGTCGAGCTACTTGTTTTCACATGCCCAACTCTTGATGTTTTCACAACCACACTTCATCCAAGCTGGAAATCATAGTTAGTGGTTGCACAATCCCTAGAGACATTGACTGCATAATCCTTGCCAATAGTATTTGCATAGTTGCCAATCATAGTTACTATACAATCCTTACTCATAGTGACCGCACATTTCTTGCCCTCGATGATTGCACAGTATTGATAGTGATTTCACAGTTCCTACTGATAGCGATTGGACAGTCCTTACTCATAGTTCCTGCACAAATACCAATGATAATGTAAGGGAAGTCTCTATAAATAGCGTTTTTGAATTCCTTGTTGATAGTGAGAGCATACTTCTTCAAGTTAGTACTATCACACCTCTTGGTGGCATTTAATTCACCATTGGCTCCTAGTTTCTGACATGAACTAAGCACCCTAGCAAACCTAACCCTGACTACATGTATTCTCTCCCTATGTAAAGACTCCAGTCTAGAGCTCATTTTCACATTCATATTTCACTTTTGAGCTCTGCGCACCACTGGAGTACAAGGAGGATTCTCTCACTCGTAGTTGTAAATGCCTCTGAGTGAGTTTCTCAACTATTTCTTTTGCTTTCTTTTTATCTTGCATATGTATTTCTTGCTTGCTCTATCTTTTGTAAGTGTCTCTTTCACTTGATTGTGTCACTGTAAAGCTTGCATGCATCACTTTCACTTGTTTTAACACATCCTAAATGCACCTTGACACACCTTTTAGAGGCAACTCCAACACACTCTCTTGCACTAGTTGATGCTATTTATACTAAGAACATGTGCTGAAAACTTTCCCATGGCATAATGCACCTTTTGATTTTAGTCGACACTTGTGTTGTAAAGGTATATCCTAAGTGTTGCACTTGTTAAGTGTCACTTTTTTATTTTCATTGTATACATGTTGGTTTTGGGTACTGTGTATCTTCTTATCATGTTATTGGTTGTATGTGTGTGTGATCATGTACAAGACTTGTTGTATTCTCTTACTCTACTCTCTTATCTCACTGATCCCACACTTAGTTAATTTTGGAGTTCTCTTTGTCCTCCCAACTTGCGGAATAAATGACCAACCCTCAACCTCCAACTGCTACACCTGCGCATTCCTAAGCTATAATGATGAAGTCCTTATCTCTTGGAACTTCACACTACACAATCTTAGAGGAAAACCTCTTCTAATGAGCATTGAGAAATCTTAGAGCTTAGTCACTTAGCCTTGCTAGTACAATTTCCTAATGCACAATTCTAATCAACCTTTCCTTGCATTGTGCACAGTGCACTTCTAGTGGATAGTGGTGTCATTTATTGATACCTGCAGAATCCAATTGTGAAATTCCTAGAGCCTCCTCCTCAGTTACTATGTATTGCGTAGTCACAATGCCTATGCTTACCTCCCTTGTCTCCTAAACTTGCCCACTACTCAATGTTTTGACTAGCCTTGCCTTCACTGTGCACTTTCAATGAGTAGTGAGGTCACCATTTAATACTTGTAGTACTCAACAATGCAACACCTAAACCCTTCCCCTCAAGCACTGTGCACTATGCATTCTTAGTGAGCAATCCTGCCTTCTCTACCTCCTAGGCTTGTGTAATCCCCATGAGCATGTCTCTTCCTCCATTTCCATTGCACACTATGCACTCCTAGTGCCCAATCCTCCACTCCTTACCTCTTGACCATATGCATTGTACCCAAGAAGGCCTCTTCCTTCACCCTTGTGCATTATCCCATCACATTCAACATTTGCACAAGATAGAATAGGTGATTTTGGGACTAATTTTATCTTTTCCTGAGTGAACTTCATTTACAGGTGTTATCATCCTATCATGGCAAGATGATGATCAAGGAGGTAAAAAAGAAGAGGTTACAAGAAGGACACTTAGATGAGACACAAATATGCTATCATGTAGGAGTAAAGGAATCTTGGACCATGGTAGAGAGTAGAAACTCATGTTGCCTTGGAAGGTTCCAATACTTATCCAGACCCTTTGGAGGGTGAAGATGAAGTACAAGTCAAATATATCATGAAGAACTAAAGACATAGCAACAAATAGAGGAACTTGGATATGATATATTACAATGAAGATTTATGTCATAGTCGCCATATTATAGCTTCTCAAAGTGTCATCACACAAGTCTTATGGTGTTCATGTATTTTGCCACAATTTGTGGAATGTAATTTTGTATTTCTAAAAAATGAGAAAATGTAAAATGTGTGGAAGCCCAAGGGTCACACATGGAACATGAAGAGTCACTAGGAGTTCCAAGTGTTATTTAAGAGCTTAAAGGTCAAGTAGAATCTCAAAAGTCGTATGGGAACTCAAGAGCCATGAGCGAAGTCAAGAGTCACATGGTAGGTGAAACGTTGCCTCATTTGTTATAAATAAACACTAAAACCTCGAACAAATTTTTTTCATGAGAAAATCGTACACTCATCTGTATGCACTAGAAGATACTCAGAATTAGTGATCAATACACATAGAGGCTACATTTTTAGCTGGAAGCATCACAAAGCCCAAAAAATCAAAAACTTTCTTAAGATTTAGTTGAAAAATTGACCCATGTGAGTGCACTACTACTGGAAATTAAAAATTGCACGACTTTTTCTTCGATAGCCACGTGGTTTTGGAAATCGTAGTCAACACCTTAGGTCATGAATTTACTTAAGAAACACTCCAACTCTTGACATGATGGGATGGAAATTCGAGCCTTGAGCCTTAATAAGCCTTAAAGGAACTAATATGGTAGCGCTTATCTCATTTATGAGGCAAACAACCACATTGATAAGCCAAAGAAGGGAAGGAGTGTCCAAAAATTCTATAGATACAAGTTCATGGATAGCCAAAAACAAGAAGTAGTGCATTGTTATGCTGCTAAAATTTCTCCCAAGCAGTCTAGCATTCCATTGTGAGGAGAATTCCATCATTGTAAAGATTTTTCTATATTCTTTTGAGAGAGAAAGAGCTTGCAAAAGAGATTGAGAAAGGGAAATCCTTGTTGAGAGTTTTTGAGCACCATTGCTCAAACAATTCTCTTCAAGTGTCTTTGATACTTCTATTATAACTCTTCCACCAACAACAATCAATAAAGGTGATCCTTTTCCTATACCTTTGTTGATTTGTTTTGCTTCATCAAGCTTATTTGTGTCTTGTTTAGCATAGTTTTAATTTAGTTTTTATTCATGCATTATTTCCACTACGTTTAATGTTTTGTTGGTTCTTCTTTAAGCACTAAAATCATCCAATTGTTTGTATGCTCCTTGTAGGTAACAACCAACTCCAATGAAGGTGTTTTTGGGACCCATAGTCAACAAACACACCAATACAAAATGGCAACTCCACTTGTTTTCTTTCTTTTATCTAATTGGTTGTTTTGCATGACCTTTTTCTCTAACTTTTCACTTCATTTTGCTTATGTATTTTCTATGGAATTTTGTAGGCTCCCTACGACCTTTTCTTCGTCCGATAATACTCTTTGTTCAATTTTTTTGTGTTGTTTGCGCGACTTTTACCATAGACAAACGCACGGGTCACGCATATGTGCAACACCTAACCTGTGTGATACATAAAAAGCTCAAAATTTCATTATAATTTATCTTTCTTGAATGTTTGATAGCCTTTAGTGAACTTATTACACTCCTGCAATTTTTTTATAATTTAGATAGGTTTCTTAATTGCTATGCTAATCACTATTAGTAGGGCAATTGTTTATTTTTTTTTACTTTGAAAATTTACATTACAAAAGTTATTTAGGAGGAAAGTAAATGGCCATAATCCACATATATTTTCAACTTATTTTTCTCATTCTCACATAGCTTAATTAGGAGGAAAGTAAGTGGCTCTAATCCACATATATTTTCAACTTGTTTTGCTTATTTCACAACTCACATTACATATATTAATTAGGAGGAAAATAAGTGGTCCTAAATCCAAATATCTTTTTTACTAACCAAATCTTTTTACTTCATTTAAAATTAGTATCGGGACTAGGACAAGGTGTTATTAAAGAAAGGGAGTATCCCTTGCTTCCCTTGCGTCCTTGTGGCGAGGGCCTAGGTTTGCATCTAAAAGTTTTTTAAAGAACACAATTTACATCTCCCTTTAGACTCACATAGTGTAAATAGGAAGGAAGTAAGTGTCACATAATCCACAAATTATTTCTTTTCTTTTAAGGAACAAACATAACATAGTGTAATTAGGGGAGTTTTTAAAGGATCACTGCATATCTACATTGCTTGATACTTTGTATGCTCACTATTTCACTTACACACACTTGGCACTACACACACTAAGTTATTATAAACTTTGTACAAAGTTTTATACAGAAAATTCTCCTCTGCGGACAGAGGAAGACACCCTATACCTAGTGGCTAGCCTAGTAACAACAAGGGGGAAAAGCACACTTGTATTCCTTTAGAGAAATTAATATAAAGAAGAAAGAGGACTTACTTCAATGTCAAAGTTTCTTTCTCCTCGCTTAAACTCTTTTTTTCCTACTGCAAGTGCTTCAATCTACACCTACAACACAAGCAAGACAAACAATTGGATGATTTTAGTGCTTAAAGAAGAACCAACAAAACATTAAACGTAGTGGAAATAATGCATGAATAAAAACTAAATTAAAACTATGCTAAACAAGAC
>Ga0115851_100496_pt1 | contig 17704 bp, 10 predicted proteins | sample InSIn2gowninarea_FD_83865 | JGI IMG/M metagenome (GOLD analysis project Ga0115851, IMG submission 83865)
ATGTAACAAAAGGGCCTTCAACCTTATAATATTTGGTTTAAAAGAGGAAGTAGATGAGGATACTTTAGCCTTAGCCCAGACAAAATTACTTGGAATGTTGTTTTAAGTAAATTGTGCACTATTGTCGTTTGCTTGGAATGCTATCTGGTTGGAAGGAAGGACCACAACATAGCGATTAATGTATTGGATTGATCAAACAGCTTACATGGTACTATTATCTGTATCTATTCTCTTTACTGTTGTATTAATTGCTGTGTTATTACTTTGCTATTATTGATTACATATGTGCGATATAAACAGCAAATTTGCATTTCATATCACTATTGAATGTTTTGTGATTTGTTATCTTTTACTCATATGTGTAACAACGATATAAATGAATGAATGCAGTAATTCGCTATTATCACTCTGCATAACTATTTATGCAGAGTAATCTTAAATGGTTTAAATATTTATGCTTACTGTTAGTGACATCTATATGCCTGCCATTAAGCATAGATTATCAAACGCTGTATTGTCTGAACGAATGAATCCTGGGATTAGATTAAATTAGCTTATAATTGTTAGATTTCTTTTATAGTTTAGTTGTTTGTTTATTATCATTTCATACCTTAAATCATTCATTCATCCCGTTATTTATAATCACTGGGAAACTGATCCCATTACACCCAGTCGGAGCCACTATTCCAAATGGAAAAGGAGCTGCACTAAGTTCCGGACCGGGTGGTTTCCCCGATGTTGTTGCAACGAATTTCGGGGCATCAACACAGTCATACCCATGGTAGAGCAGAAATCCTTAAGAAGCCTCAGTTGCTTATGAAGATCAAATGGGAACCTTGCCAAAAGAACAATATCGTTAGCATAGAGAAGAAGGATGACAACTATCCTAGCTAAGATCGTGCCATCACATCTAGATTCCTCTAAGTAGCCTTCAAGCTTATCAACGTAAATGCCAAATAGGGTAGGGGAGAGGGGGAAACCTTGTTTAACTCCATTGTTACACTTAATATCTTTCGACCACCCCTCATTGCTATTCAGCTTTGAAATTACATTCTCATATAGCCTTATAGCGGAAAATCTTAACTCGAGAGGAACCTTTAGATATTCTAATCTATTCTAAAGGTTGTATCTAGGAATCGTATCGAAAGCCTTTCTAAAGTCCACAAAGCAACAAAATAAATTGCATTTATCATTACGACATTCCTTCGCAATGATCTTAAGAGTAACGAGGTGGTCTATTGTTGAGTGATGCCTTCCGAAACTTGCTTGGCCTTTAGCCCACTTACCTTCACTTTCAAGCCATATGCTTAACTTCTTTTCCAAAGTACTACCATATAACTTGGCTAAGAGAGGGTTGATCATAATTGTGTGATAATAGGGGGGTTATTTGTATTGCTACTTTTAAAAATAGGGATAATGAGGCTCTCAGTCCAAGTTTTAGGGAACCCTTGCTTGAATGCTTGATTGAAAAGCTTGTGAATGTTGGGGATGAGGATAGGACCTCCAATTTATAATATTTCTACCTACTAACCTTCAATGTCGTTAGCTTTCGAATTAGCAAGGCGATTAACCCCAAACTTAATGTCTTCTGAAGAGAAAACTTCTTTCGTTGTAAGCAAGGTTTGCAAATTTTCCATGACATTTGGAGATTCATAAAGATTTTTAAGATAGTAATTCCAATTGTGAAGAGAAATTTTATTATTATCTTTAATCTTCCTAGTCAGAATCTGCCTCCAAAATTTCATGGGAGCTATCTTAGAGAGGTGTAAGAGAATCTCCTATCATTGACGAATGTACTACCTCTTTTTCCTTTTATTTATGACTTTTATATTTTTATCTTGTCCATTTTAAGAGATTCATCAACAGCTTCCTTAATTTCTCTCCTCGCACTTTTACAATCTTTGTCATACCTTGGATTAGTTTTTCTATTTCTTTTATTATTTGAAACTTCAATTGAGAAATTTTTAATAGAATATGAGAGGGTTTTAGTAAAATTATGATAGAGGTCTTCTATGTTGTCTATACTAGATAAAGGAAGAAAATTAGTTTTTAATTCATTTAGAAAGAGTTCATTTTTATTTCTATCAAATATCAAGTTTTTTTGGCTGTAAGTATTATTTTCTATGGGAACTCTATCCATGAAAAAATTGAGAGTTATAAGTAAAGGCCTATGATCAGTGTCAGGTTCATGGTCATTTAGGATGTCATAATTTATTATTTTTTTGTATAATGGGAGATCGGAAATAAAGTAGTCTACCACACTAGTACCAAGTCCATGGATGTAGATAATCTTTCTAGAATTGGGCCACTTCTTTAGACCGTTGCAAATTATGAGATCCTAAGCACTACAGAGCTTGACTAGCTCCAACCCAAACAAATTTTCCTCAAGGTCTTCAGAGCTCCTTTTGTACCTACTAGCCAGAGTAGGGTCTTCGTCTAACCAAAGAGGATTAGGGTTGAAATGATTGCTTAGAATAATAACTTGGTTGTTTGAAGTTCGAGCATTAAAGTCGCCTATTAAAATCATATTACCATCATTCCTTAAGCTAGAAATATCATTCTCTAAACCATTGTAAGGGTTCATTTTATCTATATTCTTCCTCTTATAGAATTTAGAATTGATGGGGGGAAATAACATATTTCTACGTAGGAATTTTTATTAATAATGTCTCTAAGCTCTGTCCAACTATATTGGTTGTGAGGGTCATTTTTACAAATCCTAGCATGGGAGGAGATGTTCTTCTTAATGTAACAAGCTATTCCCCTAATGCCTCCATGGGAGGATCGCTTGTTCCAGGTAGACCATAGCATAAAGCCATCTATGTTAGGGACCTTACATTCTTCGTGCTCCCATGTTTCAATAAGAAAAATAATATCAACATCATTTGAAATCCAACTTAGCTTCGGACCTTTGTTCCATGGAAGCCCCGATAGTTATAAAAAAGGATCGGACAATGTTTAATTTCTATTGATTACTATCTTTTTGGTTTTTATCTCGAATAAAGGCTTTTCTATTTCTGATTATTGCCCATTTTCCTTCCTTTCTTCTGGAACCTCCTTTCTTAATTCTTCTTGATCTTCTGGAATGAGATATTCATTTATGAATATTCCCATTCCTTTTATACTTGAGGTTTTACTAAGTATGTCATACTTATGATCAGTGGAGCTCACCTTTATGCGGATTAGTCTTCCTTTATTCTCGGTTAATTTCCCCAACCTTGTTGCTTCTGTGAGACACACTGTTTCAATTTGTAATCTATGTAATTTTGTCTGGGCTAAGGCTAAAGTATCCTCATCTACTTCCTCTTTTAAACCAAATATTATAAGGTTGAAGGCCCTTTTGTTACATTCATGGTCTAATTCTATTAATTTTTTCATTTCATATTTAATTGGTTTGATATATAACTTATATACCACATTATTTAGGGGGAGGTGGCTATTAACTTTTTCTTCTAGTTCTTTAATTATGTCTTTCATTTTACGATTCTCTAAAGTATCAACATCTCCTTGCTGGTATGGTTGGTTAGTATCTTGGTTTTCTTTTTCTATAACCTACAATCTAGTCTCCATTGCCTCCATTTTATTCTCCAGTAGTTCTATTTTACTTTCTATTTGTTTTTGGATCATGTCTTCAAGAGATGAAAATTTATTTTCTAGCATGGTTTCTAACTCTTTTTGTAGCTTGGCTTCTCTTTCTTCTCTAAGTTTCTCTAAAGACTCTATATATTCGTAAAGGCCTTGTAGAGTAACTCTACTAGGTCTGCCCTTGGTAATCTTTGGTAACTGTGGTGAAATATTCATACTTGAAATTATATGAGCAAATATGTATTAGAAAAAGAAAAAGATAAGGAATGTGTGCACCTGATATCAACGAACCTGACTGTAGATCGCCCGTGCCCACCACAGCCCACAGAATGAAGAATATATGTGAAGAATATATAGAGTATGTTTTTAACTCTTTCACCAAGCCTTAGAACTCTTTCACCGAAGAATATATGTGAAGAATATACAAGGTACGTGTTTAACACTTTCCAAGCCTCAGAACTATTTCAATGAAGTATATATAGAGTACATGTTTAACCCTTTCACTGAAGAAAATATGCGAAAAATATATAGAGTATGTTTTTAACTCTTTCACTGAGCCTTAGAACTCTTTCACCGAATAATATATGCGAATAATATATAGAGTATATGTTCAACTCTTTCACCAAGCCTTAGAACTCTTCCACTGAAGAATATATGTGAAGAATATATAGAGTACATTTTTAACTCTTTCAACGAGCCTCAAAGCTCTTTCACTGAAGAATATATGTGAAGAATATATGTGAAGAATATATAAAGTACGTGTTTAACTCTTTCACCGAGCCTCAAAATTCTTTCACTGAAGTATATATAGAGTACGTGTTTAACTTTGTCACTGAGCCTCAGAACCCTTTCACCGAATTAAATATGCAAATAATATATAGAGTATGTTTTTAGCTCTTTCACTGAACCTCAAAACTCTTTCACCGAAGAATATATGCAAAGAATATATAGACTACGTGTTTAACTCTTTCACTGAGCCTTAGAACTATTTCACTGAAGAATATATGTGAAGAATATATAGAGTACGTGTTTAACTCTTTCACCGAGCCTCAAAACTCTTTTTCTGAAGAACACATGTGAAGAATATATAAAGTATATGTACAGACACATCATTAAGTGAGGCCATTTTGCTATTAGTATCGTTAACATCAAATGTGGTAGATTTTTTTCGTCAAGGTGCCCTTATAGCCATGGCTATGGTTCTGTGAAAATAAATGAGGCACGTGAACCTCGTGGTAGGTAGCTTCAGGTGTGCTATTATACAATGTTGTAAGATTATTTTTAGTAAACAAATGTTCATTGCTTATATTGTATCTTCACTTATATTGTTAACTTTTAATGCAAAGTTTCCAACTGAAATAATATCTTTTAAATGTTGGCATTTAAAAGTAGAATTATATCCTATAGAGACCGGTGGTGTTACTACATTGCATTCAAACTCTAGGTCTTACCACAATAAATCTTTTTATCACCCTGTCATCATTTTTATTTCATACTTTAGGCATCAACTTGAGAAGATCATTCTTTACAAGAATGAAGACACCATGATCAATATGTTTGCAATTTTAGCTTGTAATATTTTAGATGTAGGTGGTCAGAATGTCTCAATTACTTTGTCATCCAGGACTAGGCATGACAACATCATTGTTGTTGTTGGTAAGACAATATTTAGTCAATTTTGGTATTGGTATCCACTTGTGTATTTTTATGAGCCTCCCTTTTGCACCTATTGCTTTGATTGGCCTCGATTATGAACCAAAAGTCCAAAAATTTGATATTATCTAGCACCATTGAAGCACTTCGAAAGTTGTGTTCAAGGAAAGTACCTTCAACATTCTCGCTTCTGTCCTCATAGGGTGATCATAAACCTATTTTATAGGTCTTTATATTTTTCTTTGTCATGGTAATAGATGTTGATTGAATGATATTGGAAACCATAAATATATAATTTTGAAACATTATAATGTTGTGTAGAGATTGCATTAATTGTACAAGACACTTCAAGCTACTAGTTCCTTTTTGGTTTCCTTACAATATTTTCTTTGCAACATCTATGATCTCGTGCAAATGCTAGTTATGATTATTTACTAGGTGTATGTTAAAGGTTTAAACTCCATAGAATATGTGTGAATATCCATACTAGCAATTTCACACAATGTTTCAAAAGAAACATCATAAGTCTATAGGATACGGGTAAAGAGAATAGATGAATACATATGTGATATTGTTACAATTTGAATTAGAGAAATCTTAATATTATACAATAAGGTCTTCAAATCCTATGTTAAACAAAAACGAGTTTTTGCAATGTAAGTGCTATGGTACCTCAAAATGTAACAATAGGGATTTGGTGACCTATATTATTGGTTAACAACCATGGAAATTGCAATAATTATCTCATTAGAATAAATCTTGACATTACTACTACTACAATCAAGCTATGCTGGACTCAGTGAGTGTTTGGAGAATGAGAAAGTATGACATAGAACCAATGAAATGTATATGGAACAACAGTAGAAAATCAAAAGAATGCAAAACCATGCGAGCAATATTTACCATGGAGTAGCTAGACATGGGTAAAATATCTAGCAACATGAAGGGTTGTATATTACAATTTCTTCTTAACCAATAGTAAAGGTGAAAATAGAACAAGGAAATGGTTGAAGATATTTAGGCATATAGAGCCATGAATGAGAATAAACCTCCTTCACATCACTCTCTCATTTGTGACATTAAGAAAAAAAGTGTGTTAAATATAAAGAGGTTCATTGTAATAAAAAGGAATTACTCTATCTACTAGTGTACTTCATAATGCTTGCTCGATCCTTGTGTAGAAATATTGATAGTTTTTACATGAATTTATGTAGTAAAAAATTCATCTTAATGAGTAACCCACTATATAATATATTTCACATAACCCACTATATGATATAGTTTAAATGATTTTAGTAATTCTATCTACCTTTATATTCTTAAACAATTCCATTGTTAAGCCATTGTCCTAGCACTACCTATCTTTATGGTCGTGGTGACTCATACTCCTGATATGTTTTGTTATAAATAGTTAGATAACCAAATTCCATTCGGGGTTCCTATGTTTGGTGGCATATATATATATATATATAGATATAGATATAGATATATAAGGTATACTAGTGATGCTTATGGTTATCCATATTATTATGTCCCTCCTTGACATATTAATGGAACATCAATTTTTCGATGTCGTTGTTTAAACATTGCGGTAAGGGCTTATATTCAACCATAATTTTGTTTACGTGGAGTACAATTTTGTTTATCGGGTCAATATCTTTTTTATCACATAATTTTCTATATATTTCCAAACAAGTCTAGGACATGTTACATGGTACATTGACCTCTCTTATTTTCAATCCATGTACATAGAACTTACAACACGTCCCTTGATCAAAGACTCTTAGAGATTAGGGTCATCGATTGATGGTGAGGATCACACCGGCTAGTTTTGGGTAACTACCTCATCTCCTCTGTCATAGTTGACCCTCATTTTCCATCTCGTCACCAAGGGTTTGGTGATTTGCGTCTCTAGGGTTTCAATAATCAATTACCACTCTTAACGCCACTCGTTTTCAACCTTGGAAAACATGTTTTACTCAAATTCTTTTGTGTGACGACTGGAACCCATGATCAAGGATTTCCTTACATTAAGTTATGCATTTGTCTTGAAATAAAATTTATTAGTAAATTAATGAATTTTGTATTATGTTTGTACTTGGTCAAATTTTCTTGCCTTTCTAACATTTCCATTTAAAGATGAATTGCGTTTCTTTTAAATTTCATTGCTCTTTATCATTAATAGTAATTTGCAGGGTTAATCTTTGGCAGAATACTTCTTCCCCATCAAAACCTTAGAAGGAATGAATCTCATTTTTTAGTTTATGTGTTAGCCTTGCTAAGGGTTTACATGTTCTAGAGATAATGCTCTATTTATTTATTTCACATGACAATGTGTTTTATGTTAACCACAACTCAGGAAACCCTATGTTTCCTATTTTAGAATTCCTGTGAGCAATTAAGGATTCAGGCAATGACATTTTAGAGGTAAATTTATTTTTTCCCATTAAAATTTTGTTTTTCTTTTTCCTTTATTCCCCTCTTATTATTAACCTTAAAACACTTACTCACGTGCATTATTTTCCCAATTTAGGTGCATATGGTTGGTATCAATTCACAACTACATACTAGCCATTGATACTGAGAGTTGATTGTTTATCTAAATGGAGTTCTCTTACTACTAGTGTATTTCACTTCAAATATTTTCCCCTCGCCCTTAAGGATATATTCCTACCTAAACAAGAATAATGAATTCAATTTGGTCATGCCACACTCTTAATAATGATAGGGTTACATTAGATTATTTTGAAAAGAACGGCTTAGGCCTCAATCTATTTTTCTTTTCATATAGATAAATCTCTCTCAATAAAAATGACATATCTATTTATTGCTAGGTTTACCCTTATTATTAGTCCCTCCCATCTGGCAATGGGTAGGGACTATAGTAATCGGAAAGCCTTTCTTTAACATTAGTTTCGATTTGTTCAACTTTGTTATAAAATGATTATTACAAAGTTCTCAATCGTTCTGTACTAGGATAACCAAAGTCTCCAAAGTTATTATGCTTTGCCATCTTATTTTGCCTCTTCCCGAGGCGGAAGAGGCTGGAGCATACCCTATTTTTCTTTAGGCCCTATTCATTATTACTAACCATCAACGGTTTCATCTTAATGTTGACATTAGTTTTTATTATCGGCACAACCGTTTGCAAGTTAGGCTAAATTATTAGCATAATGGTTTGCAGGTTAGGCTATTTGAGCATGTTACTGGGTGTTGTGCAACGATTGCTACAGGTGTCCATGCATGGCGGGAGCTATCATGTTTCGTCCCCATTTCACAGCCTTGAACGGGTTCCTATGGTGCTACTTCTATTTCGAATGCCAATAAATCACGCAATTGATTCAGTCAGCTAGATGATATTGATAGAGTGAAGGTCGAGTACAATGAATTCCCTCCCCCTTGTTCTATGGCAGTTTGAAAGCACGAAGTTTCTTGGGATCGCACCAATGCTTGGAATGAATGCAACAGGAGAAATATCTGATGATGGATATGCCTACTCTGCTGTTAGAATAGGTGCTGGATAAACGGAACTGTATAAACTTACATGGCTAGTGCTGCTTCTACCCATGTTGCTGGTAGACATACTTTCTCTATCCCTGCTTACTTATGCGGGCTCCGCACTAAGATATTGACTGACTATGGGAAATGGCCTTGAAACTATTGGTTTTGGATTTGGATCTCCAACAAGGTGAACCACTGCCTATTTCCTTGCCTACTGTGCCTCTGTACCCACCTTTGTCTCTACGATATCAACGGGCTATGCTTCCACTCCGGCTGCGACCTTGGATTCTTGTTTTCTGACCTTTGGTGCTGGATCGACAGAAGCAACTACTTCATTGACTGAACCAACTAGATCTCTAGGGGAACTGGATCACGATGACGATCATCAGACTCTTCACCATGATCACTAAGGTCAGAAGAATCTCGATCTCTAAACTCAGTATCTAGATCTAGCTTTCAAAAAACAGAATCTGGCTCTATAAGGTATGCTACTAGGTAATATGGTTGTGGGTAAGCTACTGGATATTCCCATTTCCCTACGTGTGCTTCAAAAAGAGAATCTACTGCCTTCTATATATACCTATACCTTTGGTGCTTCTCCTACATATTCCTCTCCTACTGCTGGAGGAACAATAGCTGCATGGCTTGGCTTCGATGGCTTTGTAGCTGGATCAACTGGTTCTGCTCAAAAAAATAGAGAGAATCTATCTTCTTATCCATTCTATCTTGTTCAGATACGATAATAATAAGCCCTACCCAGTTCCATGTCCCATGGTTGGTGAATCCGAAGCTTATACCTAAATGGAAACAGCATCACCGCCGTTTCTCCAGCTCTACTATTAATTAATGGCATGAGAAGGAATAGTGGGTAATAGAATACATCAATCTGGTATGGTTCTGGCCCTGGTCAAATGAAATACGAATGGTAGCGGGAACTAGAATGTCGCATGCGAGGATTCGAAGCTTGTTAATACATAGATAATGGATGAAAACTAAAACGAGGAATGAAATGTGATCATAGATCCATCCGGGTGGACTAGAGTTAATTATGAGATGGAATACAATTACCTATAGAAAAAAGAGGTAGAGGTTAGAGGATATTCTTATTGTGTTGACCTACCTATTGAATAGATGAGACTCTTGCCCTACTTGAATACTCTTGATCGCTATCCTACTCTTTAAGGCCTGACCACTTTCTTGTAATAGTATGGCACAGCGCATGACCACTAACCTTACCGTAATCTAAGAATCTGGGCTCATAAGCTCATGTTGTTCTTCCATGTTTCCCCCACCTCTATGGAATGAGCCACTCTACCGGCTTACACCATTGTATGTGCTAGGCAGGAACACCCACAACCACCTAATAACTCAACCTCTCATCTATACCACCAGTAAGCTAGACCCTGTAGCCCCAGTAATCATTTCCCACAGCTTCCGCTATGTCCGAACTCCGTCCAGTGGCCGGGAAAGAACTTTCTAGGGATCATGGGGCTTACAAAGAATATAAATTTCTTACGGCATTTTATTTGACAGGGAAAGAAGTTTGCTTGTTTATCCCTTCATGTCGCCCATTAGTCTAGAAGAATATAAAGAGTAGACTCTGGCTATCTATTTCTACCCGAAAGCACCTGAAAAAATTCTTATAGGAGGGGGAGGCATGGAACCAAAACCTTTGTCTGGAAGGACCCCTATTTACCGCAGAAGAATAGAAGCAATAATGGGTGGAAACCCACTATATCTGTTTAAGGCAATCCATCTATCTATATGAAGGGGTCAACCTTGGTTGTTGTTCCCTAATGGGGAAGCACACACACAGGGTTATTATAGGAACGTGATGTGGTGAAACTTGTGAGATTGTTCCTTATAGAGTAAAGATCTTCAGATCCTGGGATCAAATTCCCTTTATGCACAGACATGTATGAGCCATACCATCTCACTTCCTCATGATAGGCTGCCTTAGATTTCATAGCAGATTCCTCGCATCATGAAATGTTTTCTCATCTTGCTAGCTTCCGGTGGTAGCTCCATTTTAAAAACACCCATTTCACTAGCATTTGGATATTGGGAATGACTCCTTCCTATCACAGTATATAGGACTTACTACCCTAGAAAGCTGCAGTAGCTTAGATAAGTCAGGCAGGGGCCACTCCGTGTTGATCACTTGACATGACGAAAGGGAGAAAGACTCTAGTAAGCTTAGCTTTAATGAATTCCTCTCCCTATTGGGTTTACTTATTGGGTGGGGGGCTTATGGTCGAGAAACTAAAGTTCCTCTCTTTATTAGTCGAGCCCCGTTGCCGGTCCTTAACAGTCGAGCGATGGCAGCCAGTCGAGCGTTCGTTACCTCATCCGGCGACATGGAGGTATTCATATTCGTGAGTAGATGTGGACCTGTCTCTCTAAGTGTTGCTTCAATGGATGGATCATATACTACTAGGGCTACCACTGATGTTGTTAGTGGTGCTATTGGCTGTTTCTTTGACTCGATGCCACAAGCACCTCCTGGAACAACGACAACATAAAGGTCCAAGATGGAAGAACAAAACAAACTAACACAGGTACTAGCACTACATGGATTTCTTTATGGACAGATACAGGATGAAACAAGCACAAGTTGGGACTGGGAAGGCAACACTCCCTAAACAAAGGTGGCTGGTAAGATCCTAGATCTTCCATTTCCTTACAGGAAACTGGCCCTACATTTACCACTGCTATTCACCCCTCATTCAACCGTAGTGCGTGAGGGGCGTGTCAAATAAGTCCTGATATGGTGAGGGTCTTGAGATTCATCCTGCCTTATTTTGGTGGCTTCAGAGATCAAAATCCAGCCAGGAGAGAGTCATCAAGGTATAGGAAGAAATAGGTTTCATCGGACGACATGGAGGTATTCATATTTGTGAGCAGATCTGGACCTAGTCCTGCCTCTCTAGGTGCTGCTTCAATGGATGGATCATATACTACTAGGGCTACCACTAATGTTGTTAGTGGTGCTATTGCCTTTTGCTTTGAATCAATGCCACAAGCACCTTTTCCTATGGATATGGAACTAGGAAAAAGGACTGGATATTCAACTGGAACAATGACAACAGACAGGTCCAAGCTAGAAGAATAAAACAAACTGACACAAGTACTAGCAATACATGGATTTATTTATGCACAGAAACCAAATGAAACAAGCACATGTTAGGACTGAGCAGGCAACACTCCATAAACAAAGGTGGCTAGTAAGATCCTAAGTTCAATAGGTTATATGGCTTAGTGAGCAGGGAAAATTCATTAAAGTGAAGGCAGTAAGTTAATGAAACCTCCCCTCATCTTATAAATTAGCAAACTTAGTATTCTAATTTTTATATTAATGCTAAAGCGTTATAACATACATAATCCTCTAGATTTACGTGTCCGAACCCCTCATGTATGTCCTAAAGTTATCCCCAACATCTGTTGGGCCATCACCTAAGCTGATTTGATTGGGGTTAAGGTAATTTAGGCCATTTTTACGTGTATTGTGTACACATTTCATTCCATCTCACATTATGCATGCAGCATCCGCTACATTTAAGTTACTTTTGTTCTTATATAATAAAGTTACAAATGATTTCATGGTTACCTCGCGTTGGATTCTTATTTTGCTTAGGGTCCACTACATTGTCTATTTCATGTACTGTTTATGTTTTTTCTCTGCTACATTGTATTTGTATTCAAATTACCTACTGTAGATCCTTTGGGTTAATGCAATACTTGGGTGAAAAGGGGCTTCCGCATATCTAAGTTTTCTTACAGCTTTTTTGACAGAGACCCGGCCCATCTGGTTTGTGCTTTTCTTTGCTCCCTTGGGAATTTCTTCTTGTTTAGAAAAAGAAGCAATTATGGATTATCATGGAGGATTTTGTCTTTTCTTTAAATTATGCTTCAACATTGTCCTTTTGTGGCTTTGATGATGTTTGCATTTGTCCTTCATGTTGTGGAAAGTTTGGCTACTTTAATGAAGCAACTTTCTGTTTCGGTCTGAAGAATCTCTGATTATAACTTCGTCCAATTTGTCATCATCATATGCATGTTTTCATATTTCCTTTTTCTGCATGAAATAAAACCATGGTCACTTTGGGTCCATATTGAATGTAAAATGACTTTTCTTACTGAGCAAAACCCATATCTTCAATTGTGACCTATCTCCAATTTGTTGCATGTGTGGGCTGCTCAATGGAAAATGGGTATTAGCAATTAGTTTGAGATTCTATTATTTGTCTTGCGTGGGGAGCAAGGTTTTCTTTCATGTAATCATGGAGGTAAACCAGTTTTATTTATCTCTTTTGTTCAGGGTTGGGGAACAATGTCGTTCACATAGGAAGTAAGTTAATGAAGCCTCCCCTCAGCTTATAAATTAGCAAGCTTAGTATTCTAATTTTTATATTAATGCTAAAACGTTATAACATACATAATCCTCTAGATTTACATGTCCGAACCCCTCCTATATGTCCTAAAGTTATCCCCAACATCTGTTGGGCCATCACCTAAGCTAATTTGATGGGGGTTAAGGTAACTCAGGCCATTTGTACGCGTATTATGTACACATTTCATTCCATCTCACATTATGCATGTAGCGTCCACTACGTGTAAGTTACTTTTTTTTTTATATAATAAGGTTATAAATGATTTCGTGGTTACCTCGCATTAGCTTCTTATTTCACTTGGGGTCCACTACATTGGTCTATTTCAGGTACTGTTTATGTTTTTTCTCAACTACATTGTATTTGTATTCAAATTGCCTATTGTAGATCATTTGGGTTAATGCAATACTTGGGTAAAAAGGGGCTTCTGCATATGTAATTTTTCTTACAGCTTTTTTGACAGAGACTTGGCCTATCTAGTTTGTGCTTTTCTTTGCTCCCTTGGAGATTTCTTCTGGTTTAGAAAAAGAAGCAGTTATGGATTATCATGGTGGTTTTTGTCTTTTCTTTAAATTATGCTTCAGCATTTTCCTTTTGTGGGTTTGATGATGTTTGCATTTTTCCTTCATGTTGCAGAAAGTTTTGTTGCTTTAATGAAGCAACCTTTTGTTTCGGTCCGAAGAATCTTTGATTATAAATTCATCCAATTTGTCATCATCATATGCATGTTTTTAGATTTCCATTTTCTGCATGCAATAAAACCATGGTCACTTTTGGTCTATATTGAATGTAAAATGACTTTTCTTACTGAGAAAAACCCATATCTTCAATTGTGACCTATCTCCAATTTGTAGCATGTGTGGGCTTCTTAATGGAAAATGGGTATTAGCAATTAGTTTGAGATTCTATTATTTTTCTTGGGTGGGGAGCAAGGTTTTCTTTCATGTAATCATGGAGGTAAACCAGTTTTATTTATCTCTTTTGTTCAGGGTTGGGGAACAATGTCGTTCACATAGGCAGTAAGTTAATGAAGCCTCCCCTCAGCTTATAAATTAGCAAGCTTAGTATTCTAATTTTTATATTAATGCTAAAGCATTATAACATACATAATCCTCTAGATCTACGTGTCCGAACCCCTCCTATATGTCCTAAAGTTATCCCCAACATCTGTTGTGCCATCACCTAAGCTAATTTGATGGGGGTTAAGGTAACTCAAGCCATTTGTACGTGTATTCTGTACACATTTCATTCCATCTCACATTATGCATGCAGCATCCGCTACGTGTAAGTTACTTTTATTATTATATAATAAGGTTATAAATGATTTCGTGATCACCTTGCATTGGCTTCTTATTTTGCTTGGGGTCCACTACATTGGTCTATTTTAGGTACTTTTTATGTTTTTGCTCTGCTACATTGTATTTGTATTCAAATTACATATTGTAGATCATTTGGGTTAATGCAATACTTGGGTAAAAAGGGGCTTCTGCATATGCAAGTTTTCTTACAGCTCTTTTGATAGAGACCTGGCCCATCTGTTTTGTGCTTTTCTTTGCTCCCTTGAAATTTCTTCTGGTTTAGAAAAAGAAGCAGTTATGGATTATCATGGTGGTTTTTGTCTTTTCTTTAAACTATGCTTCGGAATTGTCCTTTTGTGGGATTGATGATGTCATTATCTGACCTTTTCACTTGATATTTTCACTGAGTTCAAAAGAATCTAAAATTCATAGTTTAAAACAATCTAAAATAAAATTACAAAGTTTCCATAAACCAAACCAGGAAAGTTTTAGAAGAATCTGAAATAAAAACACTCATTCCATGAACTAAAATAAATAAAGTTTTAAAATATGACATTCAGTTGCAGATCTTGCAAGTCACGGCATCATGTTCTATAGAAGTGACTACACCCCACGTGAAAGATAAAAGTTCAAAATTTCAATGGTTTGAGAGTTGAAATTTCATTTATTCCAGAAAAGGCCATTTTAGTTTTGGATCGAAAGTTTAGGCCATTTAATAACTAAAGATTTTAATTATTTAAAATAAATCTAATTAAACTCAAATCTATTACATAACCATAAAACTAAGGATTTTAATTATTTAAAATAAATCTAACTAAATCCAAATCTATTACATAACCATAAAAAGACATTGTGATATTACATAACCATAAAAATAAAGACATTGTGAGACTTCAAGTGAAATGGAAATGAAAAAGAATCCATATGTTGTGAAATGATATATATAATGGATTACAATAAATCTAATTAAACCCAAATCTATTACATAACCATTAAAATAAAGACATTGTGAGGCTTCAACTGAAATGGAAATGGAAAAGGAAAAGATTCCATTTGTTGTGAAATGATATGCATTAGATATGTATGATAAAAGATGAATGGACTCTGGACTGATTGGAAATGTGTAAGAATTTGTATTGTTAAATTGATATATAAAGGGAGGGATGAATTCTGGACTAGACTGTAGAATACAACTGGGTCTTTTAATGAGATAAAACTTATTAAACAGTGTAATAAACTAAAACATGAAAATGAAAATAAAAATGAATCTACATATATAATTTATTAAATCTGTATTATAAAAGGGAGGGAAAAATTCCAAACTAGCAACCCACTTTTTCCAATGAGTTAACTCTAACAAAACAGAGTGTAGTGAACTGTAAGTACAATTAGTTAAATTCAACCAATTTTGTCTTAGTGAGATACTCTATTTAACTAGTTTTGTCTTAGTGACAAACTCTAGCTAAATAGAGTGTATTAAAATGAAAAACCAAAACACACATATATTCTCAATGAAATATTCTACCTAAACATAGAATTCCCCTATTGTATTGAAATTATTCCACTTGTCTGACCCGTGGAGATGATTCTTTCAATTGAGAAATTTGATTAGAAAACCTAGTCCTTGGTAACACGGGTCATAATTGCTTTCACAAAAAGGTTGTCTCTTATCTGCTCCCACACTTGATAATGAGAAGATTTCTCAAAGTTATGTCAGTCTATTGTTCATGAATTTTCCCTAGTTATCCAAATAAAAGTTAAGTTCACTATAGAGAGGTCTTGACTCGTATACTCATGACACTACTATTAGGCTGATTGGTTACAAAGTGTTGAAAATATTAATTTTTCTTGCTGTTACTAGATATCTTCATCTTAGTGAATCAATGCCATGTCAATAGGCATCCTCAAATTACTGACATGCCAAGAAATATCTTTGAATTTCTCATCAGTTTACAGTGACTCGATTTCATTATGAAAATCTTGAGAGGTCTCTACAACTCCTGCCGTGGAAACAAGTATCTTCAAATTTATCATCAGTTTACAGTGATTGGATACCATTATGAAAGCTTGAGAGGTCTCTACAACTCTTGATCTACCAAAAAAATAATACCCATTTTCCATTGAGCAACCCACAAATGCAACAAATTGGAGATAGGTCACAATTGAAGATATGGGTTTTTCTTAGTAAGAAAAGTCATTTTACATTCAATATGGACCAAAAGTGACCATTATAGTCCATGCTTCAGGTAGGTACACATAAATCGTACACCACACAACTGACGACTATATTGGGGCAAAGAATTTGATTTGTGTACCGTACTAAAAGATAACGGGTATAACAGGGAATTTCAATAGCAATCCAATCAAGGCAATTTACATAAAGCATAATCGGTGCTTAATGCTAGCATATCACCAATTCAAGACACCAGTAACATGAAAACCCTTTTTCCCCACCCAAGACAAAACTGAAGAGATGTAATCAAGAATAGAGAATACAGTAAACAAAATATTTCATTAGTTGCTCTGAAAAAACAGAAGAGATCAATAAAACCTTCATGATTACATGACTAATCTTTGAAACCCGACATTGTTCCCCAACCCTGAACAAAAAAGATAAATAAAATTGGTTTACCTCCATGATTACATGAAGGAAGACCCTGTTCCCCACCCAAGAAAAATAATAGAATCTCAAACTAATTTCTAATAGTACTCAACTTTAAGGACTAAGGAAAGTAGTACCTTACCCTAGACTTTGTTCCCCACCCAAGACAAAACTGAAGAGATGTAATCAAGAATAGAGAATACAGTAAACAAAATAATTCAGTAGTTGCTCTGAAAAAATAGAAGAGATCAATAAAACCTCCATGATTACATGAATACTCTTTGAAACCCGACATTAATACTCATTTTCCATTGAGTAGCCCACACATGCAACAAATTGGAGATAGGTACCCATTGAATATATGGGTTTTTCTCAGTAAGAAAAGTCATTTTACATTCAATATGGACCAAAAGTGACCATGGTTTTATTGCATGCAGAAAACAGAAATCTAAAAACATGCATATGATGATGACAAATTGGATGAAGTTATAATCAGAGATTTTTCGGACCGAAACAAAAAGTTGCTTCATTAATGTAGCCAAACTTTCTGCAACATGAAGGACAAATGCAGACATCATCAATCCCACAAAAGGACAATTCCGAAGCATAGTTTAAAGAAAAGACAAAAACCACCATGATAATCCATAACTGCTTCTTTTTCTAAACCAGAAGAAATT
>Ga0115851_100497_pt1 | contig 17704 bp, 13 predicted proteins | sample InSIn2gowninarea_FD_83865 | JGI IMG/M metagenome (GOLD analysis project Ga0115851, IMG submission 83865)
AGAGGGGGAAACCTCCTTTACATTACATAAATGAACAATTCTTGGATGATACAAATGACAAAACCTCCTTTCTATATATAGGAGTCTAAGGAGTCACAATATAATCCAACCGACCTAACAATAATAATATAAAGCCACAAAAATAACAAAAGAGGGATTCTATGGGGCACAGAAATAACTACATGGGGGTAATAGGGGCACAACAATATAAATAAGGGGTATAACTACAATAGTAATGGGGTAATCACTAATATTATAGGGACCCAACAGGTTGCCCATTACTTACAAAGACTTGTTGCTCAGGTCCTTGATATGATTGCTGGAATGGCGGTTGTTGAGATTGAACCAGCCATGGTTGTTGGACCATTTGTTGTTGCTCAATACTAGATGATTGATCAAGATGAGGAGTCATAGTACTTGTTTGAGCCTGAGTCACTCCAGATAAGGAGGCACTAACCTGAGGTTGCGATTGAGTCGTTGAGAGAAGAGGTTGTTGTATTCAAACCTGAGAAACTTGGGGTTGACATACAATAGGTAGAGCTTGTACTTGCGACGCAATCACCATAGCAGGTATAGTGGGAATATTTGACATAGGGTGGACTGGTTACATTGAGTACACAACCCTTGGTTGCTGAGGCAGTATTGGTACCCAACCGTTGGATGTAATTCTAGTTTGACCTGAACTTTGTTGTAAACTCCCATATGGTTGTTCTCCGGGAGGGAACAATGAAAAGGCATACTGCCATCCATATGGTGGCAATCCAGTACTTAAAGGGTAGATTGGCCTTTGAAGACACATTGGATCAATTTGTTGAGTTTCAACATAAGAAATACCAGATGATAATCCAAATGAAGAAATAGGAACTGACCATGTCGTCAAAACAGTCCCTGATTGGACTCCGACTTGTTGTTGATAACTTGCCGGGACAGATGGTATACCGGTGAACATCATTGGAGTAGCAGCAAGAGGCTCTGTCGCTACTCCATCAGATGACATAGTCCTGGATGTCAATGGTTGTTCAGACATATCTAGTCTATCCAAAAAATTTCCTAGCGATTCTACAAGAACTTGCAATGAAGGGAGACTAACTTCTAAGACCAACGAGGGAACAGTGATGTTATTCTGATTAAAAGAAATTTTATACACTTTGACACAACTTGTTTTTTCAATTTTTAAGAGTCGACAAAAAAATAAAAGATGACTCTAGTCGCCTTCGATTTTTAATGAGCTTGAAGTGACAAGTGCTCAGATGGACCTTTTCCTTTAAGGAGTCTAAAAAGGAACGAAAGAGACTGCTCTAGAAGTCTAGACGGAGGGATTACCAAACCAATCACAAAACTACATAATACTTTTTATGGTATGACAGTCAATCTTCCCGAATGCTGTATTCAGTGCATTGCGATCGATAGGGCGGTAGAAACGGCTTCCTATGGATAAAGGATAAATCCTATTGTGGTCTCCCAATATATACTCGACGGTATGTAGGAGCACAAGTCTGTATTGGCAGTTATCATCTCAAAGTGGAGGAATCACCCAACCAACAAAGAAAGCAACAATTACCACATTTTACGACGCCGGAACACGTCTCTAGCCTAGACTTCTAAATGTTGTGCATTAGGTTCCAAAGCATTTTTAGATTCATTGAATTTATTTTATTATTGATCTTGCTTATGAAATTTTCCTTTCAGGTCCATGTGATGTATATGTACAATTCCTAAAGTGCAATCTGAGATGATAAACAGTCATTTAATCTTCTTTCAACAATGAAAATCCTAGCTACTAAGGGAAGAGAGGCAATTTTCTTTCAGCATAGAGCATAGAGCATACACTATATGCACTGTCCTAAATCAAACGACAAGCAGTCTAAATGAAAATGCACATGCATGTATTGTTTTTCCGCTTCCCTAATCTATGTGAAAGTAAGAAAGCTAAGTGCAAATCTGAATTACTTTTAAAGCGATAGTACTCAACAAATTTCTTTTCAAAACGAAGTGAGGGTAAGAGAGACACTTAGCGATTTTTGAAACGAGAAACTGCTTTTTGACACTTTAAAACCTACGAATTCAAATCATATCTAATAGTAACTTGTATAATCGACTACCAAAGCAAGGGGATTGTCTTCTATGGCTGAAAACGATAGCTACAACACTTTCAAATCAAAGAATGATAGCTCGATTATGCTACTTTTTTGCAAAAGAGAACTGAAAATGATGCAAAATACATAAAAACACTTACAGTTCTTTGTACTATGGAGGTGGAAAGATGTAAAGGAAGGGGGTTCTTACATAGATATACTAACCATAGATAACTAAACTCCAAAATAGAACTGAAAACAGTGAGTGAAAAACCCAAGTCTTAAGGTAGAGTTTACCTTATCTGACCAGTGCACCTGTCACACAGGGAACTCTGCTTTCAGGGCACCTACTGCACTCGGGAAGTGCACTGGAAGCTGACTGCCTTTAAAGTAGGGTGCAATGGTACCAGAACAAGACCTCAAACAAGTTTTTGCTCACAATTTTCTATTTAGTTTTGGGATTTAAGCTAAGAAAGCAATGTTCAGTATAGGCAAAACACAGAGGTGGATCTAAGGAAGTTACTAGAGCTACCACTCAGGGCAATTAGTCTGTTTGTAGATCTATTGTTTAATTTATAAACCAAACCCGGAGATTGACTGAAGCAACATTGATCTACTTTGCATTCGTAAAACAAATGCAGTTCGAAGGCTAGTTGGCTTGGCTTCAGGTTCTGTCTGTAAGTTTATAAGAGAAACAAAGATAGGCTAACAAACAATCTAGTCGCTCCCCAGCAGAGTCACCATTTTGTTACTGGGAATAGTCTCTATGAAGAACTGCTAATCCCACTAAGGGGTGGTAGCAACCTTAGAAACAAACAGAGTAAAGCTATTCTTGTATTCCTTTATGACTAAACAAATAAAAGAAGAATGGAGGGACCAACCTCAATCTTGTGCTTGGTTCCTCTCTTTGGTTCCTCTCTCTTCTGATAGACTCCGACTACTTGCTCCGTTTCCAGCCCAACTTCAAAGAGTACTTGTGGAATCAAATCAGCACAAGACTATACGAGAATAGAGATCTACTAGCATAAAAAATATAAGATCAGATGTATATCGACCACATACAAACATATATCATAAAATATGCAAGGACATGAAGGAAAACTTGAACAACTGTATTGATATAAATAAAAGTACAGGGGAGGATTACAACTAATTGTTCTGACCCAGCGTCATCCTCTCAGCAAGAAGCCCTTCTTCAATGAAAAGCTTAGATCACTCAACACTATGATGTTGCAGTAAGAAACCAACAACACTTCCTTACAAGATACAAAATTCCCGCCTTTGGATCTCTGGGATGAGGGATCCATATATTGATGTTTGCAAGGGGGGTGAGTTAGCTTTTGAGATTTGATTAGTGTCCTCTCTCTGATTGTTCTTAAATATACTTGGAGATTGATGATCTCTTACTCATCCCTGGGAGAATGTAGAGATGCAAGTGCCACAGGAGAAGTTTCTAGAAGATTCTTTGTTTCTCCACCTTGCAGATTGACCTTGCCATTTGTCTACTCTCACCCATCACACCCATAGAAGGGATTTTCAACATTCATCACACCTACTGTGTGTACTTAGGTGGGATGCAGCGCACTTTGACCATGGAGCAGGTGAAATGGTCCAGTCTTGACCAATTCTGAGTAGTTTTTCATGGAGAACTTTTGGGAGAAGATGTAATCAGTTGACCTTTTTCTTTTAAGGGTCAGAACAACACTTTTAGGGACTTAAGAGCCCTTGGTTTATGGCAATTTATGATTGGGGTTGCAGTGCCCAAAAATATCTATAACATCTGGATTGCTTGTTTCCATATTTTATTCAAGGTTCTGTTTTCTTCTTTAAAGATCACGTTGTTTCTTTCCTTCCAGATGTTCCAAGGCTTGAATCCTACTGACAGCATCCACGAGACCTGGTTTTGGTAAGGTCTTTTTGGCCAAAATTCCAAAGTATTTTTTATATTATGGTAGTTTCTGTGACAATGTTCAAATAGTTGTTGGTGACAACTCCACAGAATGCTACTAATAGTGCAGCTATTTGTTAGGTGCTCCATCGTCTCCTCTTTTTCATGGCATAACGCATAACGTGAGGGTCCCTGCATGCCTTTTTTCTGGATTTGATCCTGGGTTAGTTCCCATCCATGATATAAAATCCATATAAATAAGGTTACTTTAGGCCAAGTCTTAATTTTCCATAAGCTTTTCCATTTGTTTGATTCTGTCTATCGATTATGTCCTGCCTTTAAGTAATAACCTTCTACTATAGAAAATGTGCCTTTTATCTAGGTTTCCCATATGAGTATATGCTAGCCCATTTTTACCACAACTTTCTGGGATGCCAATTCTTTGTTATAAACTCCCCATCTTTCTGTCTCTAGCGCTAATTCCAAGTCCTCCTTTTGCTTCCAATTTTGCGAGTATTCCCCTATACTTGGTTTCCAGAAGTTTTTGACCAATTCCGCCTCTGTTTAGGAGGTGAATTCCTGTATTTCTTGGAGGGCTTCCTTATGGAGAATCTTTCCTCATTGTTGCCAGGATTCCTCCTAGAACTTGGCTGTGTCTCCCTCTCTTACCTCCCAGAAGTTGTACTCTCTTATCAAATCTTTATTATTCCTAGACAAATTCCATATTTCTTATCCTTTTGCCTCTGTTTGGCTTCTCATCCTGTCTTCTGGTTTCTCTGATGCGTTGTATTTCTTCTCCTAGATTTTCTTCCATAGGTCTTGTCCACCTAGTGTCCACCTCCACCACAGTTTCGCAACCATGACTTGTTTAAGTATATAAGGGTCTAGCAAACCTAAGCCTCCATCTTTAATCGGTATGTTGAGCCTTTCCCGGGAAAGCAATGCCCATTTTCTTGTTTTACTTGCTCCTTGCCATAAAATTTTCTTAAACATTGCTACTAATTTTTGACAAATAGATATCAGAACATCTTGGCTAGACATCTGGTATATTGGGATGGATTGTAATACTGCTCTTAGAAGGATTATCCGACTGGGGGTATTCAAGGACCGGAATGTCCAATTTTCTATATTTTTCCTTATCTTGCCTATGAAAGGTTCCCAATTCACTACTCTATACTAATACTCATTAAGCATTATGCCCAAATACTTTGCTGGAAAGCTTCCTACACTAAATCCCATTGTTCTAGCCAGAAATCTTTGGGATGCTACCTGAGTGTTAAAAGAAAAATATCTCTGATTTCTCATTGTTAATCTCTATCCCTGAGGCTTTTGTGAACTCAGAGAGAATTTTTAGGATCTGTTGGGATTCCTTAAGGGTGGCTTGTCCATAGATCATTACATCATCTACAAATTGCTGGTTTGTTATAGGAGTTTCATTACCCTAGGTTCTCAATCCCTTTATTTGTTCATTTCCAAGCGTACTTTCACCGGCCTGCCCAGTCCTTCTGCTGCTAAAATGAATAGAAACAGGGATAGGGGATCTCATTGTCTAAGCCCTCTCGTAGGCTTAAAATCTTCTGAAGGGGTTCCATTTAGCATAACTGACATCACCGAGGTGCTCACCATTGATAGTATCCATTTCACCAATCTCTTGTCAAGGCCATGAGCTTTTAGTATCCCCCCCGAGATAATCCCAACTAAGGCAATCATAAGCCTTTTCCAGATCCTACTTTATTAGAATTCCTTTGTTTTTGGAGCTTTTCAGTGAGTGTATTACCACTTGAGCCACTACTATACCATTTTTTTATCTATCTTCCCTTAACGAAATGAATTTTCTCGTGAGTAATGAGGTCACGCAAAATTCGTTTAAATCTGTTTACCATTATTGTAGCCAATATTTTGTATAGTACATTACATAGTGATATTAGTCTGAATCCCTAGGGTTCTTCCAATTTATTCATTTTCAGAATTAGATCTAGGAAGGTGGTATTTAGGGTCGGATGCATTCGCTTTGTACATCTTGATTCTTCCACAAGTTCCACAAGGTCCTGGCTCATGAAACTCCAGGAGGCTTGGTAAAATTCTATGGTAAATCCATTAGGCCCACAGGGCTTGTTCTTTGCCATTTCTTTTACCACTTACACCACTTCTTCTTTCGCGATCACCCTAAGCAGAGCCAAATTTTGTTCTCTGCTTACCTTTTTAGGAATATGTTGGCACACATTCATGATTTCCTCCTCCCTGCTTATATTAGGTTCTGTTAGGATCCCTTTGATGTGATCTACAAGTAACTTCTCCATTTCTCCCTGTTTAAGTACCTGCTCCCTTGACTGTCCTTGAGTGAAAATATTCTATTATGATGTCTGTGGTTCAGCATTTCTTTGTGAAAGAATTTTGAATTTTTCTCCCCTTCTTTCAACCATTGGACTCGTGATTTTTGTTCCCACAGTATTTATTCTTGCTTTATTCTTTCCTCTATTTGGTTATTAACCCTCCCTTCCTCCTCTACCAGCTCCTCACTTCTTCCTCCCTCTCTAATTTGTTGTTGGATTCCCTCCATTCTTGTTTGTAGTTTTTCTTTCTCTTTTTGAATGCTAACAAATTCCTCTCTATTCCATTTCTTTATTTTTCCTTTTATGTATTTTAGTCTAATTTGGAATGTATGCATTTTGTTTCTTCCTTCCAGTCCAGTTTTGTTTTCACTTTGGCTATGAATTCTAGATCTCTTAACCAAAAGGGCTCAAACCAAAATGGCCTTTTTTTATTCTGAGTGTTCATAGCTATCTCTAGTGTAATAGGCCAGTGGTCTAACCCTATAGATGGGAGCATGGAGGCTTCATAGAAGATGTCCTTTCCTATTAATTGTTTAAAGGCTACAAATCGATCTAGTCTTGACGCTATTTGTTTGTTCCCGCCTCTTCTGTTATTCCAGGTAAATTTACCATTTATGGTTGGGATGTCCACCAATCTTAATTCCATTTGCAAATCTCGGAATCTCTCCATCTTTGGGTCCTCCCTCTGTACTCCTCCTCTATTCTCTTCTTTGGATGTTTTCATATTGAAGTCTCCTACAATGATCTACATCTGTTCCTAATGCATATTCCCAAAATTTTTCATGTGAGTGAGGAATAACTGTCAATCTACTAGGGTGTGGGGCCCATAGACAGCTAAAACTAAAACCCATTCACTTTGCCCTATAAGTCTAAGCTTTCCTGTAAGGACTCTGGGCATTCTTATCCACCAGTCTGTTCTGAGTTCTGCTGGGTTGCAAATGACTGTTATCCCTCCCATGCTTCCTTTAGCATCTATGGTTACTTTCTCATATCTAGGTTTAATTTTATTTAGAATTTCCTCCATCTTTTGCCCTGAGATTTTGGTTTCTTGAAGTAGCATAATATGAGGTTTGTCTTTTCTCAACCATTCAACTAAATGTCTCTGCTTCCCTTTACTATTGAGACCTCTTATATTCTAGGATGTCAATACCATTGAGGGGTTTGATTGAGGTTTTGGAACACTGCCGAAAGTGGAACAATCTCCCTATGTTCACTAACATTTCCCCCATTAGTTCTGTGGAATCTTTAATGTTTTTCCATGCTCATTTTTTTTCCCTCCTTTTACTTGTCCTTGTTGGTCTGGTCAACTATCCTTATAATTCTCTTGATGTTCTTTAGGATCTGTTTTACGTTTTTCTTGTTTGGCATGATATTGTTGGAATGTTTCTGCATAGAGTCTTTTTTGGTCCTCGGGGATAAAGCGCTCGTCCAAGTTTCTCCATTCATTTAATATATTTCTTAGGACTTCTTCTTCTATACTTAGGTCTTCCCCCTATTTATCTCCATTTCTGTCTCCATGATTTCTGTATGTTCTTCCTGTTCTTTTCCTTCTTCTCGGATATCACTCGGAGCTTTCCTCTTAGAATGGATCCTTTCACTACTGGAGCTTGTGTCTTTCTCTTTTTTTCCAGGTATTCCATTATTTGATCCTCATCTTCCCCTTCTTCCTAGAGGATTTCGAAGCTATTTTATTTTCTTGGGTTTGTTCATTGTACCTTCTTTCCTTCATTTGAGTTTTCTTTTGTTGATCTTCTTCTACTCTTCACCTTCTGGAATTCTTCCTGATTTGTTTATTTTTCTTCTACTGCTTACTTTTCCTCTCATATTCTTTCATTATGACAGGAGACTCTTTGACCAGGTGTGCATATTCATGATGCCCGCGGCATATAAATGGTATATGTTCATAGTCCAGGGTTTGTTGTCATACTTTTTCATGGTACTCTAACTCCATTGTATCCGGGATTGGGTTAGCAATGTTCATGTATAGACAAATCCTAGCATACGAAATATACCTTCCTTTTTTCATGGTTTTTGCTATATTCAAAAAACTCCCTATCGAGTTTCCTATCCCTTCCAAAATTTTCGGGTCCAAGAGGTCCATTGGTAAACCAAATAATCTAACCCATACCGGTGCTACAATTTTTTTTTGCTTATTGGGGTTATAGAATTCTTCCCAATATCTCATGAATAGTTCAGCATTATAGTAAAAATAAGGGCCATTCTCAAACACTTTTTCTTTGTCTTATAGGCTAGAGAGGACTACTGTAAAGACGCCTTTTGCTCCCAACTTCAACTCGATCTGTCCTAGGGCCTGCCATTTTTGTTGAATCCATCTGGTGAGCTCTTTTTTGAATGGCCAAACTCCAATGAGCTTGTAAATCAGGGCATGATCCTTCATGTAGCTTCTGTACCTTTCCATTTTATTTGGCGAGATTATGAACCTTGATTTCTCCTTCACACATGGTAGACATTTTCCCTTTCTTCCCACCTACCAGGTCACACCTAGGACAGGACTTGTGTTTTGCTTCTCTATTGACAGCTGACTATTTTGTCCTTCTCCTGCCACAACATCTTAGTAGGAGGGGATCTCTCCCCTCCTGACCTCTTCCATCATGACCATTGCTCTCATTTTCCCTGCTTGTCTCTTCCTGTTACTATCTATTTTTTGTGTCGTTACCTATCTTTGTTTCTCCGCACCATTTTACCTCATGGTCACCATTAGGTTTTAGTTGCAGAGCTCAACTGTAGGAGTATTCTTTTGAAAATGTGTATTAGTTATAGATAATACTTATTCACTACAACCTCCCCCCTACTCTGCTCTATGTTACTTTTAAACTTTTATTATTATTTAGTTGAGTTGACATGTAAATGTTTACGCCTACACATATCCCCTATATTAGTTTGTAAAGTGTCTATCTACTAGATACATTAAGATATAAATAACATCTATAAATTAAAATCCATTCTATGATATGAAGAAAAAAAAAAACTCACCATATTTAAATTTCATTAATAAGAAGACAAAAACCTAATACTTGCATTATAATAAATTTTTTAACCATGGATGTTCACCCTCACTTTTCCATATATATATTATTAACTTGTAAATAGGCTTTGTTAAAATAACCTAGTCCAATACGATGGCTCATCATACCACCTTCCCAAAAACCATTTCTCATTTAGCAATCAAAATGTTTTATAAGTTATATTTTTTTAATTTAGGTTTATTAATTTTTTTGCAAATAGATGATCTCTAGCTCACTATTAAAGAGATGTTGAAATGTCATGTTATGTGAAAGTTTATATTTCAATAGTTATTCATATTGAGAGGAATTTTTTTGGCTGAAACTATGTCAAGGATCTTTAATCCTAAAGGATTAAAAGTGATTCATAGAGTTTGAGCCAAAAAATTTCTCTAAATGTCCTATTATTTAATGTTATTCTATATAAATATTTTAACTTGGTCAAATTAAATAAATAAATACAAAAATATAAAATAAAATTATTAAGTAGAACATTTTGACTTACTGAAATAACATTAAAAAAAAAATTAAAAAATAAAGTTCATAATTATAATTATTAATTATTAGTAATTAAAGTAGCCTACATCCATTGTAACTTCAGATCTATCAATATCTCAAAGGTTTCCTCAAAATTTTCACTCAAAAAAAGATGTTTTCACTTGGACTTGATCCCTCTAGGTAGTTCATAGATCGAGAGTTAAGATGGATCTAGATTGGTATTACAACATATATACCATACTAAGCTAGAAAGTATAACAAGAATTAATATATGAGTTAAACATATATACATTTTAAAAAGAATGCAACAATATTTGTAACCATGGAGATCAACCTTCACTTTACCATGGAAATTATTAACTTGCAAATAGCTCTTGCTATAATAAAATTAGCAAATACTATGGATTATCAAAAACTAATGCCCAAAATTATGTGTGTGTATATGACATTCCCTTCAATTAATTAATTTTAAATAGGTTAATCAAAATAGAATAACTAACTTATAGATAAATCTTAGCCTCATATCTATGAATACTACTATGAATATTATCGCATATTACATGGAGGTTAAATCTCTACCATCCAGCTAATAATTACTAATAATTAAGTTAAAATTGTTGAAGGCATCTTTTGAAATAAATAGGGTAATTAAAATTATTAAATACTTGAATATGGTAGAAAAGAAAATAATTTCAAATTTTTAAGAAGGTATCACAAAGGCATAAAAAATAAATTTCCATGTGAAGGAAATGGAAAAGTGAGGAAGCATATTCAAAAGAAAGGTTTTTTCTTTTATTTATTTATTTACCTAATATTTCCGTCATGCCCACCTTGAGAGTGGGAGAAGAGGAAAATATTGGAGAAAACATATTAATATTAATATGTTTTGTCCAATATTCCTCCACTTATTCATTTATTTATGTTCCCTTTATCATTAATGACTTTAATAACGCCCTCCATCCTCTCACCTCAACTAAAATAATAAAATTAAGAACCAACTTGATCTTAATAACTACCACCATAAGGTCCCTTTACTGTAGCTTCATTTTTTATCACCTTGCTATGAAGTATTGTGTAAATGAAGAGTTCAAAGGTTCAATTTCACTATATGTAACCCAATCTACAAAGAGGAGGATAGCTTGCAGGTGTAACTCCTCCTCCCACATTCACCCACTTTGACAAGCTCTCCAAGGTCAACTTTAGTTGAGCATCACTATGATATGACCCAAACTCCAAGTTGAAGTGATGGTGATGGAATTGTTTTGGACTAACTAAAAACTTACATCCATCCATTAAGGACTACATATAACTACCTAGGAGCTTGAAAGCCACCCCATGTGATGAATCCTTGAGATGGAACTCTTTTTCACAAGAGAAACTCCCCAATCGCATATTGACACTCTCTAGATGAATTTGGGAGGCTATAACTGAACCCATAGGTTTGCTTGCATGTGGTTATGACCCAAACCTTAGTTTAGTGCATGCACTCATGAGATCTGTGACACTTTTTCAAGCTAGCCTCCATACCACTACCTAGAACTGCTTGTAGCTTTCTAGAATCATGAAAATGATGATAACAATGCTAAATGACAAAAGCTTGATTAAGGTCTTCACCTAGACATGCCTAATACTAGACAAACATTTTGTCAAATATATAATGAACATATAAGCTACACATCATGAATGCATATATTATCATAAAATTGAGAACTTCATCTAAAATTCACCAATAAGGCTCAATTCCCTCTCAATCTAGCTGCAATAACACTTGTTAACCCATGCATTCATAAAAAACTAGTAACTTATCAAATAATGAACAAAAGCCATAGCTAAATCACATCACAAAACTAGGCATATATCTAGCATATAGTGAGAATTTAATTATTGTCAATCATTAACAAGATCACCATAATAACCAGTACAAGTTTTCATATATCACAATGGAATAATATCTCATACTAGCCTATGAAGGTGTTAACCATGTCAGGGATTTCCACGTACCACCTCACCCTATATCAGGTTGAACCAATTCTCTCTTTCAGCCAATCATCCCTGCACCATATCCCTAGCATGAATATGGGACAATATGGGTTAAAACAAAAAAAAACTAGCCGAGCCTTCCAAAGCCCACACCACCCCAACCATAAACCATAGTGATTTCACCTAACTAGTAGAGAAATCACTAATACCAAATGAGATCAATATCTATCCATCTTTTCGAATGCTTCAAAAACTAATAACTCAACCCACAACCTCCAGGGAACCGAGGTTGTTTTAGAGCTCTAAGGACTAGTAACTCAACCCATAGCCTCAAGTGAACCTAAGCTATTTCAAGGCTCTAAATAATTTCTTCCAACCCACAATCACAGTGTTGTAGCTCCTAGAGACAATCCCCACATTGAGGGATGGATCAATGCCTAGGACATCTTAGTCTTTCTTGAGATATAACTCGATGTAGCTCAAGAGATTAATAAAAGTGGTCTAGGTGGTTGCTTGAGTTCCATTTCACATAGAAAGATTTAATATACACATGAACTATGTATAATTCGAAAGAAAAAAATTTATTTAGGACTAGTGGCCAACATACAGAGAATATGTCTTAAATTTTTTCGTTGTAGTCAAGATGGGAAGAGTGAAAGTGAGGAGGTAAGTTAGTGCAGAGGGATGGATAAACACAGAATTCTAAGAAACAAATCCCAACAAAATTACAAAATAATAAGAAGATGAAAGGGAATAAATTGTGGAGCGCATTTTTAGGTTTTTAGCTTGATATTTAATGGGTATGTTCTGTTAGAGGATAACATAGTAAATATTTGATTTCACAGGTATTTTTTGTTACCATTTAACATATGTAAATCCATGATATGTGAGTGAATCAAACAGCTTCTATTTACACAATTTCAGAGGAAGAGAACCACACATGAAATGGCATACAAAGGAGAACAAATACTCCATACACTAAATGGTTGGAATCAGCTAAACTTATTCATTAATTATCAATACTGAATTACATATCACTAGCCAAAATATGAGAAAATGTGAAGAATAAAAATACACAAGGAACAAGAAATTTGGACCAAAATTGGAACCTCCTTATCTGTAAACAGAACTCAGAACCTTTGTAAAGACAAAATTCAGACCCCTGGAATATCGGATTTGGGAACCTTTAAAATGAGTTTGTTCGCCCTATTTATAATCAGAGGGGAAGCTTGAAACAAAAGTTACCAAATATCTTCGTGATTCTCGATCCATATGATCAACTACCTATCTCGACATGCAAAGGTTATGCTACCCAAATGATTACAACAGATTTTATTCCTTCTTTAATGTCCAAAAATTACAAAATAACAAAAATGATAAAAGTGATTGATGGCCACAAAAAAATATCTCCATTCCATTTCTTGTGATTTCCTTTCATCACGCCATGTCTCTTCCATAGTTTTCCTCTACAGTTACCAGATGATACACCTATCTCTTTCTCCCTTAACTAATTGAATTCCCCACTTTCTGGATCTCGAAGAGATCAACTGTAGTGGCATTCACAACACTCAGTAACATAGATTATGACCGATCCATATTCATACACTTTAAACCATACTTATCATGTCCGATCACCCTTAGCTCCTCTTCCTTAAGCTTCTCAACCATGGGACCACTGCTTGTGACCAAAGGCTTGATTCATATGTGTTATGATATCAAAGCCTTATATCCTCATATCTTTATTTGAAATAAAATTATGAAATCGTAATTTTATGATGCCTTCAGGATCCTTTTCCATTGACCCTCTTCCTGTTTATCCCATGGGACCAGGTGTCGTGATCTCAGGCTCAATGCTTGCATTCTAAATCCTTTAGGATCATGTTGGGGTTCTATCTCCCATTGTAGTACGTGCTTCACCGTCAGTTGCATGGATGGTCATGACCAAGCACCACCAAATATCGAAGACCCTCTTCATCATAACTTTCCCAAATTTGAAATTATAGAGGAGTTATGATATTTTCATCCTCGATATGGCATATAGCGCTTAGGTTCTAAATATTCCCTTAGCTCTAGGTTTTATGGATCTCTCACGATGGTGTTCTAGTATGTATTGCATGCCATATTCATCAAAAGTTAAAAGAAAGGAATTAACATTGGAGATACGAAAACCTTCACTTCTGATGCGCTCATAATTGTCGGTGATCAACCCCTAGATTTGTGCCCTGGGTTCTCTGTATTTTTTGTGACCATCTTCACTGGAACTTTTTAAGGAAATATATTTTACGCTTTCAACCTCTGATATTCCTTCTTATCACTTATGTGCTCTAGTTGCCCTTGCACCCTTGGTCCCTTTGGTTTTTCATGACCACGTGCTAGTAAATATTGGAGCCCCTCTCATTAGAAATTTTCAAATTGAGAATTAACCTTGGAGTTACAATAGCTCCAACTTATAATGAGCTCATTTTATCACTCAGATTCTCGAGCCAGCCCTTCGCCCTTGTTCCCCTTCGTTTTTCATGACTAGGTGTGAGCATATATCAAAGCCCCTCTCATCGGTATACTTTTCGAATCCAAATTAAAATAGAGTTACGATGGCCTCTTCCTTTGAAATGAAAACTTTCAAAGTGACATCATGTTGACATCCTCGTATCCACATGCTACCTCTTAGGTAGTTACATGTGTCACCCATATTTTCCCTTTAGGTCATCCAAAATGAAAAAAATGCCTTCCACATGTCCTTGTCCCACCACATCATGCGGATGTAATGTGCCCTGCCATCTTCTCGGAACCAACTATGTGATGCTAGGTTTCTTCTTTAGATGAGAGAGAAAAGGTCCCTAGGGTCTTGGATTTTCAAAGGTCTTGTGCGTATTTCCCTTTCCTCCAATATTTTGTCTCTCTCTGAAATATGCATTTGTTGAGCAGTTATGAAACACTGATGTTTCAATTACAGCAATGCTGAGGTCCCACCTTGTTCTACGCTATTGATCCTTTGGAACGCTTTTGAAAAAGTGGCGGCCTATATCAGACCCTTTTTAAAAAGATATTTAAAAGGGTTTTGATGCTACTAACCTCCAATTAAACGTCCTCCAATATGCCTTTTTTCCATTGTTCTAGATATGAAGCTCCTATGTGATAGGGTTCCAAATTTTGACTCCTCTTTAAATCTCAGCTTTCCTTTTGGCTTTGAAACTTAGGCTTTTGGTTTTGTCTTCCTCCATGACCTTTTTTCATTTCGATTCCCCTTTTTGGCCAACATTTAACCTCATTTGACACAACTCAAAAAAGGTGTAGTAGGTGACAACGTTGGCTCCAAATGACGACAGTGCCCTAGCACCTAGGTGTTAAGAACCTATAGACTAGTAGCCTTCTATCAATTGGGCATGGAGTCATTTTATTTAAGGATATAAAAACAAAAGGAAAAACATCAAAAAATTACAAAATTACTAGTATATACAATGGCTCACCAATATGTACAGTGGGTGAAAGTGGACATCTTTAGTGATGGAAGTAAAGCTCGATAAACTTCCCATTTATGGGAATCTCAAGCATTTCACCATCAAAGTTTTCGAGCAAGAATGTATCATCCCATTTTGCCTAAGCAATATTGAAGGGTCCAAACCATAAGGGATTGAATTTTCCATGTTTTCCTTTATCTCCTCATCTAACACCCGCCCTGAGCACCAAATCCCTTAGCTATAAGGTTCTTTCTATTTCCTTTCTGTCAAACATAACCTTCATCTTCTCCTAATACCAAATAAGATTCTAAGTCACCTCCCCCTCGCTTCTTGAAGTTCTACAAGCTGATTGATCCTCTTCATTAGAGAATTTGGCTCTTCATCCACATACTATATAATTTTGTCCACTAGCATTGCTAGGACTATGGTGAAAATTGCAGCTTTCTCATACACTAATTCAAAAGGGGATTTCCTATTTGACCTCTTGGTGGTAACTCTATAAGCCCAGAAAGAAAACCTCAGTCGTGAATCCTAGTTTTTCTAATTTTCTAATATTGCCTTCTTAAGAATCCTTTCCAAGGTTTTATTTGATGATTCAAAGAATCCATTTTCCCATGGATAGTAGCTAGTGGAGTGAGACACAATCATGTTATACTTCTAGTAGAAGCTCAGAACTTGACAGAATAAAAAAATTGAGCATTACCAGTGATAATATTCCTGAGGAAACAAAACCTTCCAAGGATATTCTCCTCCATGAATTTGATAACCACGACATCATTCATTCCTAGCTAGGACTACTTCCACCCACTTAGTGAAGTAATCAGTGACCATAATAATCCACTTGTGTTGAGCGCTAGAGGGTGGGTGTATTTCCCTAATGAGGTTTAAATTCCACTGTCTATATGCTTCTTCAACAAAGCCAAGGATTAAAGGAAAATGTGCTAATTTCTCCCTTTCAACAAACATTTTGTATTTCTCACAAGCCTGGACATATGCATGTGCCTCACCAAAAACTTCGGCCAATATAAAGTTGCTTTGAGAATTTTATGGGTTGTAGCTCTCCAACTATAACTCCCCCCACACACATAATAATGTAATTCAACCATAACTTTGTGGATCTCTTCTTCAACTAGGCATAAAAGAAAAATCCCCACTAGGTATTTCCAATATAGTTGGGCATTTGAAATGATAAACTTCTGGGCTGGTATCCTCGATGTTGTGTATTTAACCTTATCTGTTTGGAATTTCTATTCAAGCAAGATTTTAGCTAATACCTTCCTCTTGATTTTTTTTGAGAATTTGATATCTAGGTCATATTCTTGGATTTTAGCAATTCATTTACCTATTTCTCCCTTATTGTCTCCTTGTATGAGAATGCCTTTCACAACTGATGTAGGGACATAAGTTGTTATGCTTTTTTGTACGACATATATTATGAATATATTCATGGCCTTAACCAAAGCATAGGCTTGCTTCCCCAAAATGTTATACTTTTACTCAACATCCCATAACACCTAGCTGAAAAACACTATTGGTAGCTCATGTCCTTCATTGTTTTTTTGCCACAAGGCAACATCCACTATATAAGGATAAGCAAAAGAGAGAAATAAAAATGGTTTTAGGTGGTCAAGGCTGATGAATACATGAGCTTCTTCAAAGGCCCTTTTGATCATGGATAATGACTCATGAGCTTCTTCAGCCCATTTTTCCTCCTCATCCTTCTTCAACATCCTTGTAATTTCTTTAATTATCTCAGTATAATTGGGTAGGAACCTCCTTAAAAAATGTATTTTTCCCAAGAAGGTCTAGATTAATTTCTTATTTCTTAGTAGTGTGACGCTTTTGATGGCTTCCATCCTCTTGGGATATATCTTTGCCCCCTCTTTTGCAAAAATATGTCCTAGTAGCTTTCCCTCACTTAGAGCAATTTGAGACTTCTAAGGATTTAAAGACATGTCATATTTTTTGCATTTCTCAAAAGTGAGTCGTGGATGTTCAATATTCTCCTCATTTGCTTTTTTAAGAATAGTGATGCCATCTAGGTAAATTACCACAAACTTATCTTGTTTTCCCACAAACACTATATCCATTTCTCTCTAAAAAGTGGGTCCTCCATTAATGAGGCTAAAGGACATTATGGCATACATAAATGTTCCCCAAGGTGGAGTAAAAGAAGTTTTCTTTTGATCCTAAAGATGCACATCTACTTGATTATATCTAGAAAAACCATCCATCATAGAAATACGAGCAGAGACCACCACCTTTTGCAAAATGTAGTCAATTTTAGGGAGAGGGAAATTATCCTTTGGTGAGGCCTTGTTTAGATTGCTAAAGTTAATACACAACCTTATTTCCCCATTCTTCTTCCTCACAGTAACTAGATTTTGCATCAAATCGGAATACCTCAGAGGTACGATAATTTTAGCTTGCAACAACTTCCACCCCTCTT
>Ga0115851_100498_pt1 | contig 17704 bp, 7 predicted proteins | sample InSIn2gowninarea_FD_83865 | JGI IMG/M metagenome (GOLD analysis project Ga0115851, IMG submission 83865)
CAAGGGCCTCCAATTCTCCGCGTAAAATGCATAGGGGCACAATGATGTCAAGAAAATGATGACCTTAAGGACTAAAGGGTGATGACAAGAGAAAAAGAGTAACAAACAACAAGAAAACACCTAGTGTAGTGGTGCCAAGCGTAAACTAATTATGTGAATGATTCTACTCTAATACAAGAAAGCACGTCCTATCAAATAACAATACCTCTAGCCTATAGGTGGTATAAATCATCAAACAATCCTAAATCCACTGTTTTAGATGGCCTTTCAAATAAATTCTTACTTAATGAAATCTCATCCCTGCAAGAAGAGTTTCCAAGAGAAAGGTAGGGTAGAGAACCAAATTCTTCCCACAACCATTCCTATATGGTGTTTTCCTAAGATTTGTCACTATGTTTACCTTTGTCCCATAGGGATGGTCAAGTATGATCTTCTTGGTGATCAACCACCACATAGGATTCCCTTCCATGGGTTGGGTAGCCCCAAGGAGAATCAATCACATGATTACCTAATATAACCAACTCTAAATCAGGTTTTTTATGCACTCTAGCTTTGGACCATGGGATGGTGAAGGATTTTAAGCTCCCTAATGTGTCAACTTATATGTATCAATGTAAGTGATATATGGGTGTTATTGGAAGCCTATCCCACTGACCCTACACCTAAACTACACATATTTTTTGGCCCTGCTGCCCAGGAGGGCTTAATCTATGCGTGTTGAATCATTAAGATGTAGTGTTTTAATTCTAGGCTTGGCGGTGTTAACCAAGCTCAAGTTCGCTTAGGGTGTGAGTGCGTGAAAACAATGTGTCAAGTGGATGAGTTAATTGAGCATGTTTTATGATGCTATGTGTTACTGAAATAAAGTATTGAAATACTCTAAATAATGCTAAAAAGGATAGAAAAATAAACAACCAATCAAGAACACGAAACCCCACCCAAAAAAGGCTATCAAGCAGTTAAGAAAGAGAAGTAAAATAAGATACTAAAAAACACATAAAAAGCCTCAAATACCTAATGTCAAAGGGACTTAGATCTAGATGCACTAATCTACTATAAATGGCACAAACACACAATAAAATTCATAGGTGAAAAATGTTGTAAAGGGTAGGTATGAAGCTCCAAAACCTAGGATGCTTAAGGGGATCCTAAGGGGGAAAGGAAAAACCCAAAATCTAAAGGGATAAAAAGGTGAAATGAACCTATCCAAGTGTTGTAAAGTAATGTATTAGACTCTAAAAACCAGTGGTTGAAAATGTTGAAACCCTAGACTCATCACCCAACCAATCTCTTCCTTAAAAGGTGGAGGTGTACTCTAAACCCTAGAGGAATTTTTCCTCCCTCAAAGAGAAAAACTAACAGAATCTAGGCCTAGGGGAGACTAAAATAGAGATAAGAAACCCTTCCCATCCCACACACAACACTCTCAACAAGTCTGAAAAAATTCTGAAAAGAATCTCAAAAAAACCGCAAAACATAGGTACTGACTTGGAAACAGTGGAAAACATAGATATCTGACCAAAAAGTGCACTCTAGAATGCATATCTAGGACTGAAAAGTGCATTTTTCTCCCAGGACTCTCATTCGGCAGATCTCGCACAACTTTTGTCATCTCCTTCTAAGCTGATACCTATGACCTGCAGAAAGAACCAAAAAACCACTAGAATCTAAAAATTTGACAAAAAAGGAAAGAAAACTATAACTAGAAATTGAGAGGCTATAAATAGTTGTAGAAAACCTTGAATTTTACTGAAACTTTAGTCATCCAAGAACTAAATTACTACACTAGTGGAGTCACCATTTGTTAACGACAAATGTAGCTAAAAACCTAGTGGAGTCACCATTTGTTAACAACAAATGTAGCTAAAAACCCAATGGAGTCACCATTTGTTTATGTTATGGATGTCTTCTTGTGGGAAGAGTGGATATATGAAGTTAGAGAAAGGAAGTAGTGGATTACCAATCTCGTTTGGTACTGCATATATGAATCAAATGGACTAAATTTTTGGGTTCACATACATGGTGTCACTATAGCAAAGAGTGGCTTAAGATATAATGAACGGATGCTCACCTAAATGACATGGTGGTTGACCAACAATAATGTCTAAGGGGCTAGGTTCTTGATATAAGCTATAGGAATGATTAAGTGGATTATCCCCATGGTGATCTAGAGTGATATGGGACTCTAGAAACTCTTCAGAATGTGGAAGGATAATGCTACTAGAGTCGACACTACTAGAGGCACTAGGAGGGTTGGGAAGAATTGCTTCTCCTGGACTCTCAAAAGTGGATGCCCCCTTACCCAAACATTGAGTGGAAATGTAATGGCCATAAGCTAGATGTGATACGAACTCATGGGCTCAAAGTAAGGGGTTATTGAACTAATCTACCTCACCATGGATGAATTCTTTGGATTCCACGACATATTGATTAGGAGTTTGCTGCGGAAGAAAGTACATCTGATGGTGCATATCATTCCAAGGATAATGAAGAGTGGTCATGGTTAACATAATGTCTTCATCATAATGAAATATGGGAGGACAGGAGGAAGAGATACCACATGATGAAGAGGAGCTACCTGAAGCATCTTCATGAAAGGAAAGGTTCACATGCGCATCACCAAAATGGGAAGATGGATGACTAGTAGATGTAACATCTACCTATGTTGAGACCGAAGTGTTCATTAAAGAAGGTTCAATAGAATCAAAATAATAAATTTCAATAGATTCCTAATAGATTGATCCCATGGATGACGACAAGTAGAGAATAGGGGCGAACTATCTGTCATCTTGACATCAGGAGGAGGAATCACAATGGTAGGTTGGTAAACCTCTTGTACTGGTGTAATAGTGGGACTAGAACCTGTAGGTAGAGGGGAAGGGGAATAACTACTACACAAGAATATGAGGTTTCCCAAAAACACTTCACTTAAGTCACTGGAGACAAATAACCCTAACAACAATTTGTGGCTACTTGTGCTTTAGACCAAAACGAGAAAAACATGTAATAGAAAGATATATGCAATCTAAAACATTAAACAACAATAGAAATCCAATGTAATAACCTAATAGGAAAGACTTTTAAATGAATAATAATATTTATTGATAATACTTGGTGAAGGATATTTACAAAATGATATGCAAACCCCCCTCTATGGGACGGGTCCTTTGATGTTCTTGTCGTTTCAATAATTGATTCTCTCTCTCAATATGTGAAAAATCCAAAACAATGTGTATAACTCAAGTGGGAGCTCAAATGCAAGAAGCCGATAGTGGTGACGATGATAATGATCATGTGAAGAATGAATGAAAAACCCTCTTATTTATAACAAAGTATTGGTTTGATGTCAAAAATGGAAAATAATATAATAATTTTACCAAATCAAGATCTAACCATTAGGAATACTTTATTATATGTTTTGGAGAGGTAAAAGATACTCAAAATGGTCAAATATCTTTATTTAGAAATAATTAACAAATAAAACTACTTATTAATTATTTCACGGGGATTAGTAATGGTTTGAAATTGAAATAATTATTAAATAGTGATTTAACAATTATTCAAAAATAGAATTAAGGAATAATAAATAAATAGTGATTTATTTAATTATTCCTAGAGAAAAATAAATAAATAATGATTTATTCAATTATTCTCATGGGGTTTTTAAATTTTAATCATAAATAATTTAATAAAAATGGTTTACTAAATTATTTCCCATGGTGAAATTGATTCTACTATGGTAAAATTAATCCTACATGGTGTATTTTGATCCACCTAGTTACAAATGGCTAGGTGATCTTTTTTGGTGATAACATAAGCATAAGGAAATAATGTGGGACTGTGGAGAGTGTGCAGAAGTTCAGAGAAATATGTTTTCTCTTCACTCCCACACAATCAACTTCTTTGCACTCACTATCCACACTAAAACAAAAACATAATTAAAATATAAAATATTCACAAACAAAACATAGTGATCATAATGAACGTAAAATTTTTCGAACACTTACGATGTTGCGATCACTCATTGTATGAAGGTCCATGGACTGTGGATCTCTGCACAATGAGTTATTCCACACTAAATACTTCCCAATTGTCGTCAGCTCATAGAGACTTTACATTACCACTTGGCCTCCACAATTGACATATTTCTCATGGTCCCCAATGCTTGAATTTAAATTTGTATTCTTCTCTATCATTGTATAAACCAATTTTGTGAAACCTTTTGATATGTTTATCATCGTTATTGTCACTTGTTTAAGATCTCAATAAACACATCCCTCATTTCCTTCCCATCATAGCAATATACAATATGAACACTCTCTTCAAACCTTGTATAATTTCCAAGGAAACAATAATATGTTTCTTTGTGATAAAGAATGGGATACTCCTTAGCTTCAGAGCACTCAACATCATTGTCATCATCATTATGATAATCCTGGTGCTAAGAATTATTATTATTACTCTTAAAGTGAAGAATCAATGCTCTAGCTTCTTTTTTTCTTTCACAATCCACTTTAAATCAAATTCAATGAAAATTACCTAGAAAGAAGACTACTAGTCATCATAATTAAAGTTAACATAAGCAAGTGTTTCATATTTCTTTCGAACTCAATCACAATTGGTTCATCCTTCACTAGAACTAATTCACACGCTTGGTTCAATGTTATGATGCCAATGATATCATTAAGAAATAAATGCACAATGAAATTTCTAATTGTTAGCCTAAAAAGGCATGGCGAAGACGACAAAGGAATCTCCCGAGAAGAAACCTTACTTCTTTACCAAATGAATATTGACAATATCAAGCCCACCAACATGGAGATGCACCATGGGGAAGGCATCACTTGCTCTGTGACCAATGTAACTAACAAAATGTGGCCTCTGCAAGTAATTTTCGTAAGGAAAATATGGTGGGTATTTTGGTTGCACTCATTGCCTCTTATGTGATTCCTCTTTTTATCAATCTAAGATTCCATAGGCTCCCTTTTGGTGAAAACTTTTCTTTCTCAACATTTGAACTTGTTCTCACTAGATCTATGCATTTTTGGCTCTGAAATAGTGGTGCATTTGTTCAGAGAAGTTGGGAGTGGAAATGAAATAACAATGTTGGGAAAGAAGGTACAATTAATTTTTTTATTATTATTATTATTATTATTATTATTATTATTATTATTATTATTATTTATGTATATATTCACAAGGAATGCTTCCTCCCCATGACATTTGTGACCCACATCAATTAATAACATCTTCTAATGTCAATGATTGACTGAAAGGCATTATTGAATGTGGAGGTAGTTGTGTGGAGGAAGCGTGTGCGAAGGAAGTTGTGTAGAGGTGGTTGTGCGGAGAAAGTTGTGGGGAGGAATTTTTGGGGAGGTGGTTGTGTGGAGGAAGTGTGTGCAGATAAAAAATTATTGTTCAGAAAGATTTCTTTTTGCAAAAATATTTGTGCAGGGAGAATCAATTAATTAGCAGTAGAGGCAGGGACTATGCTGCATCGCAACTATTAATCTCATTGTAAATAATTTAGTATTTTTTCTTGGAGAAGCTCATCATGAAATAATATTTATTTGAAAAGAAGTTAGAGCTCAAATATATATAAAGCTTTTCTCTCTATATTTGTACAATGGATTAGATTAGTGGAGAATAATTTCTTTGTGAAGCTTTAGGCTAGATCTATTGTATTGGGGGTGAATAATGTAGGGTTTTATTTTCTTTCCCTAGGGTTAGTTTTTTAAGTTCTTTGATATTAACCTCCTTGTTACTATTTCATAGTTAAATTTTATTATTTTTATGCTCACCAAGCAATCTTTGAAGATATTTTGGGACTTCAAACATCAATGATAAGAGGAAAAGTATTCCAAGGTGGCTTAGACCTCATAGCCTAAGAAAGGTAGGCACTACTCTCCCATTCATTCATCACTCCAAACTCATATTATATATTTATATCATTTTTCAAATCACAATTAAGGTAGGGTTCTCTTTACTTCCACTCTTACCGCAAAAAATGAACCTAGTTAACCTATAGAGGACCTCCATTTGACAAGGAATATTTTCTTGAGTCTAAAGTGCAAGGGAGAGTTGGTGAGATGATAGTGGCCAACTTCCCAAGTTCCACAAGGCTAGAACCCATATTTTTTAGAAAAGGCATTGGATTTTATGGTAACCAGTAGCATTTAAAAGCTTCCTAAACAATCATACAGAAAACCAAAACAAAATGGAATAGGTTATTACAAGGGAAAATATATGCTTCAAGTTTAATGTACCAAAATTACTTTCTAAAGGGGATTCTAAATTAATTTTTTATTTCTTGTTAAATCACAACTAAGACCCATCTTGGAACTTGAAGGGGAAATTGGCCAAGCTAGGGGAGGTGGTGAAATTAAATTGATATATGCCACCCCTATTAAGGGAAGGAAATCAAATCTGGGTTAGATATTTAAAAGAGTTACTTTTATTCCTTGAGCATATGGAGGAGTTCTCTTGAAATGATCCAAACTTGAAGGCGGATCTCATCGTAAGTATTATGTGGGTGGAATATGGTTTATAGGCTTTCAAATTTAATGAATAGTTTCTTGTCAACCAACTCGGGAAAGTGAAGGTCTTGTTATAAGAGATCTATATTATTGACGTATTGGAAAAATGTGAGCTAGGCCATTCAGCGCAAAGCAAGGGGAAATAGGGAGAACATGGGTTGGAACTTGAAATTTCAGGGCCTTTGTGACACTAAAATCAAGGAAAAGGAACCTTGAAAGATATGAGAAAGTTTTAGTTAGGACTAATTTAAAGAAAATGATGTAACGATAGTTTTCTATCCCTAATTTTGTGTCTAGATGAAGTGTTGTCATTATTTCTCATTATGGATTACATGTTGTAGAGCCTTCAACCTACACCTAGTTACCTATCATTTCAACAGCTTTTCCTCACTCATTTCTCTCTTTTACCCTTATTTTCTCCATTAACCTGTCCAGATCATTACATTGTATGTCTTTTAGCATGATTGGTTAATTATGCTAATGTTTGACTGTTTGTCTAGATTTTTGGCATATGTACAGTGATTCCGCAGCCATTCGGCAATTCCGCAGCCATTCAGCAATTCCGCAGCCTTTTTATTGTTCGCCATGTTCCACGTGTCTTCTTGAGAAATGGGCCACATGGGCACGTGGGAATGGATGTGCTAATGGTTCATATGCTATCGGTTGGATCAGCAAAGCCACATACACCCTCGGTCAACGCAGATCCACTCTCGGTCAACCAGTGAACTCAAACGGTGCTGTGTGAGCTAAAAGGACACGGCACTACAGGTGGCACTTCCTCCACGCCACGAAGGTTATGGGAGATAGGATCCAACATTGGATTCAACCTCCATGACGACCGTACCCCTCCAGATAACACACGGACCTGTTTACGTGTTGCTGCACCATTAAATTAGCATGCTGTTAGTTAATTTCCAGTTACTTGTTTTACGCAGTGGGCAGTTGTCCATATGCTTATAAATAATAGCGTCTGCGTACGCTTGTAGTTAGTGGGTAGATCACATACTTGATGTTATTATTTTGAATACAAAAACTCTGTTTTAAACTGCGTTTCCAGCACTCTTTTCACTGTAATTTTCTGCATGATGAATCAATAGAAGACTGTGCTGTTTTGTCATCTTCAAGTAGCTGATCTCTCTTTGGGTTTAATGGATGGAGGGCCCCCATTCATGACAACCTTTGTACAGTAAACTTACATTTATTTTCCTGCCTTTTCCTTATTTTGAATTCAGCATTTTTCATTTTCTTTATGCATGTACAGTTTGCTTTATGTCTTTAAATTCTGTCATTTCATTTCCAGCATTTCTATGACTGATCAGTATTGTTTTCTACAGGTGTGTTAGCCCGGGATAGTGTGTCTTTATTGTTGTTTTGCTTTACCTCTGATGGTATTTTAAGTTGTCATGTCTATAGCTGCTGATTTTACTCTGTTTTTCTAGTTTAATTTCTAGCTTAGTTTATCAAGTTTCTAACAAGTTGTGTACTAATTTGTTGATGATCTCTTTATCATAAGTTACCAATATTTAGGAGATCAGAATATTACTAAATAGCAGCTTGCTTTTAAGTAGTTTTTTGGACTCATCTCACTAACTCTCTCTTAACTGTGTTTCACATTACAATGTATGTCAGGGACAGAATGTTGAGGAAAGACAAGGTGTTATGATTTGTCATCTTAGGATTTGATTACTTTTTAGACTCATATATCTAAATCCTTCTTAATCGTGTTTCACATAATACTGTATGTTAGAAGCAGAGTGTTAAGAAATGATGAGGCATTATGATTTGTCTTTAAAGTAGTGTTTTTTTTCGCTTTTCATTAGCTTTTTTATGCTTTGCTTTCAGTTTCATTTCAAGTTATTTTTCAAGCTCTTTCTTTACAAGTTCAAGAAGTAGTTAGAAGCCACCATTTACACACACTCACTCATTTAGAAACCACCATACACACACAATCACTCATTTGTTTATAAAACCATCACTCCATCTTAGGAAGTTAAATTGACCACAAACATCACCTAAAAACGACAAAAGATCTAAGAGGTTGCTTAAGTATATACTGTACACCTTCACTTCATCAGCTTACGAGCCCCGGGTTGACAATTAATGATATCAATTTAGACAACACTAAATTGACTAAACATTTTGGCGCCGTTGCCGGGGAAGTGAAATTAAGTAGCCATATTCTCAGAAAAAAAAACATAATAAAACAGCAAAATTTCAAGAAGGGAAATTGATAACCTATCAAAGTATGCTCTCCTCTTGCACTTAAAGTGATCTGGAGGATCAGAAAAGAGAAAGTTATTGATTTAGTAGTCTCTTGAGTATGCTCTCTTCTTGAACCTAGAGTGACCTGGAAGATCAGAAAAAGAACTATTAATTCGACTTGAAGAAATAAAAATGACATGCATAGAGCTAGAGATTCTAGGGGAAGGTTTTTAGCCAGGGCTAAGAGTTCGATTTTTACAAGTCCATCCACTTCTAGGGAAAGACAAGAATCACCTTCATCTCCAACCCCTACTCCTAGTCCTAGGGTCTCTGGAATTCCAGAAGCAATAGTTGACTTACCTTCACCATCTATCGAGTCTGAGTTAGGTGGAGATCCTTTTCTTCTTTCTTCAGGAGGACCAATTATAATTGAAGAAGTAGAAACACCTGAGGAAGAGGAAGGATGAATTTCTCCTCGTTCACCATTTGTAGAAGAACCTGAGGAACTCGAAACCTTTAGGAGAATCATCATGACTGAAGAACGAACTAATGGGCACGGTAGAGGAGGTGGAGGAGGTGGAAGAGGAAATAATGGAGGCGGTAGAGGTAATATTGGAGGAAATGCAGAGGGAGACAACTCCTTTGGATTTCCTATAGTTGATGAAGAATCTCGAACAAACATGAAAAACATCTCATCCTCTGTCCTCCCAAACTTTCATGGGGAAAGAAATGAGGACCCTGAAACATTTCTATTTGAGTTTGAGGTCGTATGTCGAACTTATGATTATCTAGAGGATTCTCAAAAACTCAAACTGTTTCCCTCCACATTGAAAGGAGCAGCTTTGAAATGGTTCATGGGGTTAGTCCCTCAATCCATTAGGACATGGAATGACATGAAACAAACATTCTTGGATAGGTACCTAGACTATTGTATGCCCACCAATCACAAGGATGAGGTATTCAAAATGGTACAAAGAGAAGATGAAAATCTAGAGGAACTACTTGAAAGATTCCAATACAATCTGAAAAGAGCAAAAATGAGCGATGTAGATCAGGAAACCTTAAAAGCCCTTTTACTAAAAGCTATCAGAGATGAATGGATAGACATTTTGAACATGATGGGGAAGGGAGACATATCTCAACTTCCACTCAATGAAATAGCTGACCTATGTATTCATCTCTCGAGGGGAAAATCCAAAACCAAAACAGGGCCTAGAGATCCTTCTCTCATTAGAGCGAATAAATCTGCAACTGGTTCAGTAAGCAGGGTAGAAATTGGCAACATGCTGGATGAATTTAAAACTGATATCTTAGGAAGTCTTATTGAACAACTAGACACCCTTAAGATACATAATAAATAGAAAGCAGAGGCTGAGGCTTTGGCCATCTTTTGCCCAAAATGCCGAAAAAAACATGCTCTAAGGGAATTCCCCTTGGATGCAAAGGTTGTAGATACATGTGTAATTTGCTCTGAAAATCATGAGACTAAGGATTGTCCTTCAATCCCTGGCCTTAAATTTGTCTTTCAAGAAGACCCAACCACACTCGAATCTCTCTGTTTTGTTGCAAGGAGACCTTGGCAAGGACAACAAAATCAAGGGTTTAATAACTCTATGAACTTTCAAAACCAGCCAAACTGGAATCCTTGGCAACAATCTTGGCCCCAATCTCAGAATCCTTTTCAAGCATGGGCTCAAGGAATGCAAAATCCTTATGGAAGATTCTCTCAATTTTACCAATATCCCCCATCCTTTCCAAGTCAACAAGCTTTACAACTTCCAACCCAAAATCCACTGTTATCATTACCATTCCCTCAACAACAACCATCTCAACAGAATCCAAACTCACAAATCTTGCTTCCATTCCAACAGAAATCGAATCAACTTCCTTCCCAGCCATTGCCAAACCCCAACAATAAAAACCCTCAGAATGCCTACATGGTAGAAGGACAACAATTTCCTACCTATATGATTGTTCCTCTCAATGATGTACAACTCAGATCAGGTAGAGTTTTAGATAAACCTTCTACAGATGCCCAAAAACAAAACATTTTTGAGGAAGAATCTCTTGAAGCAAATAAAGGTTCTGAAGCATCTCTTCAAAACCCAGATATTCAAAATGAAAAAGAAAAAGAATTAACCCCCACAACTCCCATAGTTGAGCAACCTACATCTTCATCCACTCCTCCTTTTCCTGAAAGATTACAAATTGACAAGGGAGTGGAAAAACAAATTTGGTTGCCTGACTATAACTTTCTAGATGAATTGAAGAATGTCTGTATCAAGATTCCCTTGTTACAAGCCATTAAAGAGATTCCCATTCTAGCAAAGACAATAAAGGAGTTGAGTCTTAAGAAACCAGGAAAGAGACCAAGAGACACCAGAAGAATTCATCTGGTAGGAAAAATTGCAGACATCATGATGGGTAAAATTACCATGCAGAAGTATGTAGATCCCGGTAGTCCTATTGTCAAAACACATATCAATGGGATTGAAATCCCAAATACTTTGATTGACCTAGGAGCCGCTATCAACATTATGAGTAGACAGACCATGGACCAGTTAAAACTTCCTAACCTTCTCTTTACACCTACTTTACTGCAACTTGCAGATCGATCAATCATTAAACCTGATGGTGTATTGGAAGACATTCCAGTCTCCTTAGATTCTTGGGAATATCCAGTTGATTTTATGATTTTAACTCCCAAGAACAATCTAGGAGGACATCCTCTTATTTTAGGAAGACCTTGGCTAGCAACCGCTGATGCTTTTATCAGTTGTAGGTCTGGGGACATGTATATTTCAGATGGTAATTCAACAAAGAAATTCAACTTGTATCCTCCAGCGAAGGCAATAACAGAAATAGGAGAAGATGAGTGGGTCGATGATGAGGATACTATACAACCTGTTCTTACCATCTCTGAGATCAGTGAAGACAGTCAAATTCTAAACACATTAGAAAACTTTGAAATACCTTTAGAATATGACCCTACACAATTTCAGTTAGATGCTGACATTGAATATCTCTCCTCTAGACAGATGTCTCTCTTCTCAATGGAAGAGTTTGGTAGTTCTACAGTTGAAATCCTTCCAGGGAAAAAATTGAACATTAATAGAAACTTGGAAAGACCACAACAAGAAAAATTAACCAAACTTTTGCAAAAGCATTCTACTTCATTTGCATGGGAATACACTGACATGAAAGGGATCGATCCTAAGACTTGTATTCATCACATCTATATTGAAGAAAACAGCAGACCTATTAGGCAACCGCAGAGAAGGATGAATCCAAACCTTAGGGAAATCGTGAAAGAAGAACTCCAGAAATTACTCAAGGTAAACTTCATTTACCCCATTTCAGATAGCCAATGGGTTTCTCCCTTGGTTATAGTGCCCAAAAAGAATGGTAAATGGAGAGTTTGCATTGATTATCGAGAATTGAACAAGGCAACCTTAAAGGATCATTTCCCTCTACCTTTTATTGATCAGGTACTAGACACTTTAGCAGGTAAGAAGTATTTCTCATTCTTGGATGGTTTTAGTGGGTATAATCAAATTCAGGTAGCACCTGAAGATCAAGATAAGACCACATTCACCTGTCCATGGGGAACTTTTGCCTACCGAGTACTTCCTTTTGGATTATGCAATGCACCTGCTACTTTTCAAAGGGCTGTATTAGGTATCTTTTCAGATCTAATCCATGATTGTGTAGAGGTCTATATGGATGATTTTACAGTTTACGGTAATACATTTGAAGAAGCATTGGAAAATTTGGAAAAAGTACTGATAAGATGTAAAGAAACAAATCTTTCTTTAAGTCATGAAAAATGTTTTATGATGTTTACTGAAGGGATTGTTTTAGGACATCATATTTCAGGAGATGGGATTAAGGTTGATAGATCCAAAGTAGAAGTCATCTCCAAGTTACCTATTCCAAACTGCCAAAAGGATGTTAGAAGTTTTCTTGGGTTTACTGGGTATTATAGAAGATTTATTGAAAACTTCACCAAAATAGCATCCCCGCTCTTCAAATTACTTACCAAGGACTGTGAATTCAAATGGGATCCTGAATGCCAATCTGCATTTGAAGCTTTAAAAGCTAGGATATCTGAAGCACCCATTCTAAGAGGGCCAAATTGGAAACTCCCTTTCCATATTTCTACAGATGCTTCAGATACAGCTCTCGGAGCTGTATTGGGACAAAAGGATTTGATCCCTTATGCCATTTATTACACCAGTAAAAATTTGACTCCTCCAGAGTTAAATTATACTGTGACAGAAAAAGAGTTCTTAGCTGTGGTACATGCAATCAATAAGTTTAGACACTACATAACCGGCTATGAAACTTTTGTTCATACTGATCATTCTGCCATAAGATATTTAATGAACAAACCTGTTACTAATGGCAGAATCACCAGATGGCTCTTACTTTTACAAGAATTCAATATTATTGTGTTAGATAGACTAGGAAAACAAAATACAATAGCTGATTTCTTGTCTAGAATCCAAAATACTAACGAAGATTCTCCTGTAGAGGATAAGTTTCCTGATGAGTATTTGTTTGCAATAACTACTAAAACTCCTTGGTATGCAGATATTGCTAATTATTTGGTTACAGGGAAACTACCTCCACATCTTTTTCCTAGTGAAAGGAGAAAGATTATTCAGCAGAGTTCAAGTTATTCATGGATTTCTAATGAATTGTTCAAAACAGGGCTAGACTGTGTGATTAGAAGATGTGTTCGGGAAGATGAAATGCCTGACATCCTTAAGGCATGCCATGACAAACCATGTTGTGGACACTTTGCTGACAAGAGGACAGCCTATAAAATCCTTTCTTTGGGATATTATTGGCCTACTCTCTTCAAAGATGCAAAACAATATGTCAGAAGGTGTGACAGCTGCCAAAGAATTGGGAGACCAACTCTTTCAAGTGAAATGACATTGCAGCCACAAGTACTCATCGAACCTTTTGAGAAATGGGCTTTAGATTTCATTGGACCCATTAATCCGCCATCTAAACAAAAGAAGTATATATTGGTTTGCACTAATTATGTTACTAAGTGGGTAGAAGCAAAGGCTTTGCCTTCTGCCACTGAAAATTCAGTTGTTCAATTTCTTTTTGAGGATATTTTCACTCGTTTTGGTGTCCCAAGAGAAATTGTAACAGATCAAGGAAGCCAATTCACATCTAATTTGATGGAGAAGCTGATGGAGGAATACAAAATCAAGCATAGAACATCTACTCCCTACCATCCGCAAGCAAATGGTCAAGTGGAATCTACAAATAAAGTCCTTGAGAATATCATCACCAAGACTGTTCATCTGCATAGAAGGGATTGGGCTGAAAAGCTTCCTGAAGCTTTATGGGCCTATAGAACTACATGGAGGAGTACCACATGATATTCTCCCTATGAACTTGTTTATGGGAAAGAATTCTTGCTTCCCATTGAGTTTCAAGTCAAGACTTTCAAAATGGCAGTCCAGTTGGGGTTGAATCTTTCAGAAGCCCAGAAGCACAGAATGGAGCAGCTAAATGAGCTAGATGAGATAAGACAAGATGCCATTTTAAGGACCGATCTAGTTCAGCATCAAAGGACAAAATGGCATAATAGATACATCAAGGAGAAGAAGTTTCAGAAAGGAGATTGGGCTCTATTGTTTGATTCTAAGTTTAAGGACTTCAAAGGAAAATTTCAAACTCATTGGCTTGGGCCATATGAGATTGATGAAGTCTTTAGCAATGGAGCAGTTCGAGTAAAGACTATTGATGAATTTCATACTCCTCTTATTGTGAATGGCCATCGCTTGAAGATCTACCACAAGCCACTCTCAAAAGAGGAATTTGTTAAGTTGTTCCAAGAAGATTCTGCAATAAGGTTGGTGGAGAAGAATCCTTCTCCTCCATCAACCTGATCTTTGGTTCTTTCAGAGAAGAAAAAAAAGAATAAGTGTATAAGCCTGAAAACCAATCTTTGATTGGCAGTCTTATGCAGAAAATATGAGGTGAAAATCAGGGTCACCTGACACTTCATATTTTCCAAAAAAAATAAAATAAAAAAATCTCTCTCTCCTTCTTACTCCATCTCATTCGCCATTTCATCCACCTCATTCGCCATTTCATTTTCTCCATCCATCCATTCCATCTCATCTCACTAATAAAGTCCCTCTCAAGACTATTTCATATAGTCAAAGTTGTTTTAATCCTTTGTGTACAGGCAGAAAGTATTGCTGCAGTTTCCGCAGCTAAAAGAACAATTCCGCAGCTGATATCAAGATTCCGCAGCCGATACACTCTGTGCCTGCAACAGAAAAAAAACACACTCTGTTTCAAGAAGAAAATCTGCAGTCCGAAAATCACCAGCATTATTAGAAAGCAAGGTCATGTAGCAGCAATAAACAATTAAAAGGTTAGCATCATATGAGCAAAAGGGATCAAGGTGCGGTTACACAAGGTATGTTTTAAATTTCTAAGCTCACAGTTATATCATTATGCATGGTTTTCGATTATGCTTTGAGGCACCTCATGTAATGATTACGGAATCCTTCCACTCCTCGACCGAAAATCCACGTAACCCTCATCCATAATGGTCCCTACTCATCACAGTTTCAAAACCCAAACACGGCTGTTCGTTCATTAAACCTCTCATACCAGAGTGACGTAGACAACTGTACCACGGCACTCTGAGTTATGATTCCGCAGCCAGATGTACACCAATGACCGACGTCTATGGGATGTAACCGTTTTTCACCCATTACTCATAACCCTCCTACGCATGCATAATTCCATTCCCGCTGTTGATTCACTCCCTCATTTCCATTGTTCTTCACTGCTCTGCCGTATTCACTACTCTGTCCACCGTAAGCACTCTCTGTTTCATTTTCTTCTCATTTCTCCACTAAAACCTTGACCACTGTTGTGAGTGCATTACGGCTATTTTGCTGTAGCCGTAAACCCACTGTTGGAGCATTTTTCTCCCATATAACTCCTTCTCCAAGTGTTAAAACAGTGCTGTTAAGGTAGCCAGAGAGCTGATGGGTAAGCTATTGAGGGCAGAGCCTGAAGGCTCTAAATTTTTAGAAGGCTATCCCCAAACTAAAGACGCTTTGCAAAAAGCCAAGTGGCTCCAGTTCATTCAAAAATTCAGGGGATACCATAGGGAGGTCACCAAGGCTTTTGCACGTTCTTTCAAAGACAACAAAGTGGAGATTGGAGATCTGAAATTTACAGTCACAGAAGGCAGTTTAGCACAAGCAACTTCATTACCTCAAACTGGGGAAAGGTGGTTCAAAAATCGATCAATGGAAGACCAGCAATGGAAGAAAATATTGAAAAATCCAGGTATGGACACTAGTATTTTTACAAAGGGGATCCCTGTTAGTTTTGTCAAAGAAGAATGGACAGCTTTGCTTCTGTTAGTACAGAAATTCTTTACATGTGAGGGAAGATTCAGAATTTTGTATGTTTACCATGCTAAAATTATGATGCATTTCATGGGTGAGCATGACATTAATCTTCCTTATTTTCTACTATCTAGCCTTAGAAAAATGTGCTCAACAGTCCAAAGAAACATAAATAATATTGAGCCACATTTATGCCATCACGGGCTTGTCAAAATTCTAATTGAAGAACAGTTAAAGGCCAAAAGGGATACATGGGAAAGATTTCTTGTGAGGAACCACTTCCAAGAGGTAGGTGAGGCCTCAGGTAGTTCACCTAAAGTGCCCAGAAAGAGTAGAAGAAAAAGAAGAGAAGAGGTTACCCCAGAAATAGCTGTCCAAGTAGAAACTGTCCCTGAAACTGCTGTCCAAGAAGAAATTGTCCAAGACCTTGTTGAAGAAGAAATTGATGCCCATAACTCTGAGGAAGAGATTGACCCTGAGATTGTTGTAGATGTTGACCAAATAGCCCAAGAAATCATTTCAGAGACCCTTCAGGAAATTGCCCAAGAGGCTGTTCAAAAGAAAAAGGAGAGTAGGAAGAAACAAAAGAAGGATAAGGGAAAAGCCATAGCCCAAGAAACCTACCTTACTCCTGAACATTTCAGTGAAGAAGACACTCAGCCATTGGCACATAGACTGGCCCAACTTCATGAGGCTGCCCTTACCAAGAAGATGCAAAAACAAAAGCAAAAGCAACAAAAAGGAAAATAGAGCATCACCACCGTGAGGAGGAGCAGCAGGTTACAAAGCAAATTGGGGGCTACAAAGGATAAAGAGCCATTCTTTATTGATCTAGGGGAGAGCACACCTGAAAAAGGTGCTTCTCAACTTGACTTTGGAGCAAGTCCACCACATGATGAGGTTCTTCCTCCACGTGAGGAAAGCCCTTTTTATCAGGAGCATGAAACCGAATTTGAGCATGAGCCTAGTCCAAAGAGGTCACCAGAGATTGACCCAGATCAGCAGAGAGTATATAACTACTTTGAGACATTAGAACAAGCTGCTGCTGGTCCAAGCACTGTTCTACCTCTTGAACAGCAAGTTCACTCACTTAAACAAGAAATTTTTGAGCTTGAAGTCTTAAACCGCCACATCACACAAGAGAATGAAGCATTAAAGGAACAAGGTAAAGTGGACAAAATGGTCCACAATAATACAATGCTTCATTTAGGCCTTTGGCAAAGGAAGAACAGGAAGCTAAAGAAGAAATGCAGGAAGTTAAGCAGGGCTTTGGTCAACTTAAAATTCAAATGCTTGGTGAGGAAACCAAGAGTAAATTTGGCTACAAAGAGGAAGAGGAGAAGACTAGATTTCTTAGCAGAGGCATCTCAACAGGTGGATTAAACAATGTTTTTGGTTGCATGAGGACATGCAACACCCTCGTAGTGGGGGTATGTAGAGCCTCCAACCTACACCTAGTTACCTATCATTTCAACAGCTTTTCCTCACTCATTTCTCTCTTTTACCCTTATTTTCTCCATTAACCTGTCCAGATCATTACATTGTATGTCTTTTAGCATG
>Ga0115851_100499_pt1 | contig 17696 bp, 16 predicted proteins | sample InSIn2gowninarea_FD_83865 | JGI IMG/M metagenome (GOLD analysis project Ga0115851, IMG submission 83865)
AGGTCATTCCATGATATGGAGTTTAGTCGAAGGGTCCCCGTTGTACTCTCATTTGCTAATCTGTCAGTGAGCTTCTTGTTGTTCCTTTTGATGGCCTGAAAGTGTAGGCTTGCCATGCTGTCTATTATGTGTTTGATTCTCTATATAATTTTGTTTAGGCACCAGTTGTCTGATACTTTAGCCACCTCGATACCCTGCTGAAGTTTTTTGCCAATCTGAGTGGCCAGAGTGGAGTCCCCTTCCACGATCAAAGGACTAAGCTTTAGCTTGTGCGCTATGGTAATGCCATTTTCCAAAGCATGAAGTTCATCGGCATTGTTTGTTGCTGAACCTAAGTTACCCTCATAAATCCATATTATTTCATTTTTTATGTTCCTAAAGGCACCTCCAAAATCGACTTAGCCCGGGTTACCTTTAGTTGCGCTGTCGTAGTTAAGCTTAAAGGTGCCTAGCTCTGGCGGCCTCCACATGTCTTTCTATTTATCATTCTTGGAGGGGGAGGAGACTTCGATAACTCTGATCTAGAGGAGGGCCAACATAGACATAATTCTCGCTTCTGAATTAGTGGGAGGGGAATTGGAAGTCTGAGTGGGTGAAGATGCCACTATTTCCTGAATAACACTTTTGATCTTCGATAATATAATTTCCTCCTGAGTAGATATGCCTCAGAAAGTTCTGGCATTGCGTTCCTTCCATAGTGCCCAACAGACTAGACCCAGCATTAAGTTTCATGCACGATTAACCAAAGGATGAGAGGAGAAATAAGGTCTCTAGTTTGTGATGGTGTTCTATATGGAGGATGGATCCCGATCCGAACTGTTGAAGACCAGGAGGACCCAATCCCAAAGTTTGGACATGTATGAACATTCATTCAGGAGATGATTGGGGGTTTCTTCCTCTAGCTGACAAAGATGGCATCTGGAGGGGCCAATGAAGCCTTTTCTCCTTAAATTGTCCCAAGTTAGGATCTTCCTGTGCAGAATAAGCCATAGAAAAATAGAAAACTTAGGCAAGTGTTTTCTATCCTAGATAGAATTCTGTGTTGGGTCTGGTTGAAGTTGATCAAGCTTGGTTATGTATCTATAGGCTTCTCTTAAATTAAAGAGACATGCCAAATTTTTTCCGCATCGGATTTTATCCTTTGAGGAGTCAAGGAGGATTTGTCTTTTTTAAATTCTGTTAAGAGATCAGATCAAGCCTGAGGATTAATGTGGGGAGCCCAATCCTCTTGATCCAACCAGATTCTCCATCTGTCCTCATCCGCCCTTGGTTTCCAATACTGACTAACTCTATTCCTCCCTTTATTCTGCATATTGGTCTTGATTTGTTGGTATTGATCTTGATCGAGTTTAGACCTTTGTTGCCAATCATCCTCCCAGAAGAGAGCCTTGTTTCTGTTTCCAATCTCCCAAAAACTATGTTTTTGAATAATAGCCCTGTTCTCCCACGCTTGATTCCAGATAACCGACCCTTTGATGCTGCCATTTAGCCTGATAATTTGTTCCTGCGAGAGGGAAGGCATATACTTAGCTTTCCAAAGGGTTCCCCAGGGGGAGTTACAGTTTTCATTCCATCTCCATTCCTAGGGCCTTCCCTAGGAGGTATGCGTCTTTGAGACGAAGACCACTGTCTTTTTTGGGCTTGCAATTTTTTTCCCAAGCAACAAGACCCCATTTTTTCTTTACTTGTACACCTCTCCATAAGAAATTTCTCTACGGGTTTCTGATTTTGTTGGAGATTACTTTTGGAGTTGCTAGAGCCGAGTACAAATAGAGCAGGATCCCCTGTAAAACAGATTTAACAAGGAAGAGATGACCGACCAAATTGAGAGATCTGAAGGTCCAACTGGAGAGTGGCCTGTCTATTAGGGGAACCCCAAGGTAGTTGGAGGGGAGGGTGCTAATGGGGAAATTAAGGAGTCTGGCAATGTTCTTGTGGATAGGTAGAGGGGTGTTAAAGAATAACATCTTGGATTTCTCAGGGTTGATGGTGGTGCCAGAGGCCGCAGAAAAGTCAGAAAAATGGTCTTGATAGAGGAAGCTTCTCTGATAGTTGGGAGCCCCATGAGCAGGGTGTCATCCACGAATTGCTGGTGCGTGGAGGGAGGAGCTGAGGCATGAGGTTGAAGACCTGAGAGCTTGTTAGCATGCAAATCAACAGTGATTGAGTGGCTTAACCCTTCGGCCATGATGACAAAGAGGAAGGGAGAGATAGGATACCTTTGCCTGATACCTCTGGAAGGATGGAAGGGTGTCAAAGGGGAGCCATTCACAAGGATGGAGAAGAATGCTCCTGACACATTGCATGATCCATTTGATACCATCTTTGAGGAAACCAAACATAGCCAAAACTTGTCTCATGTAATCCCAACTAATCTTGTCAAAGGCTTTGGACATGTCTAATTGAATCATCATAGTAGGATTCTTTTGGATTTTGAGAGAGTGGATGAGCTCGTGAGAAAGGATGATACTATCCATGATTTGTCTACCTTCCACGTAGCCAGATTGGTGATGAGAGATAAGGAGAGGCAGGATGTATTTTAACTGATTGGCAGGGACTTTGGAGATAATTTTGTAAATGCCATTATAGAGTGCTATAGGCCGAAATTTGTCTGGGGAGTCAGCTGATTTGCCTTTGGGAATCAAGGTTAGGAATGTGGAGTTGAGGGCTCTTGGGACAAACTTCTGAATGTGGGATTCTTCCACAAGGGAATGGACCAACAAGCTTTATAAAAATCTATGGTAAAATCGTCAGGACCAGAGGCTTTTCCATTAGGCATCCCCATAACCACTTCTTCCACTTCTTGGAGGGACACTTTTCTTAGGAGCATTTTATTATTCTCTTCAATGAGGATTTTGGGGATGTGGTTGGTGATTTTTTTAATATCGCGATCCTGGTCATTCCTAGGCTCTTTGAGAAAAGAGCTGAAGTAACGAGTGAGCTCTGCTTCCAACTCCTCTTGAGGGTGAATGAGTTGTCCCTCTTGGTTCTTCAGAGCCAAAATTCTGTTGTTTCTCTTGTGTTGTATCATTGATTTATGGAAAAACGCATTGTTCTTTTCCCCACATTTTAGCCAATTGATTCTGGATTTTTGTTACCACAACTTCTCTTCCTGGATGGCTCTTTCCTCCCAGATTTATTGTAATATTTGTTCCTCTAGCTTGCTGCTCTCTGTGAGCCCTTCTTCAATAATGTTTCATTGGAGAAGCTCTAGCTTGAGCTCCAAGTTTTTTTTTTGTTTGTTTGTTTGTTTGTTTTGTTTTTTTTTTTTTTTTTGTTTTTTTTTTTTTTTTTTTTTTTTTTTTTTGGAAGTGTACATTTTTTTTTTATTTTTAGTGGGTGGGTTGGTCCCCCATTTTTTCTTTTTATTCAGGAAATTTGGGGTGGCCAACTAGAAGGCTTCGAATCTAAAAGCCTTATTTTAGGACCATTGGAAATTTGAATCATGAGATATAGGCCAGTGATCTGAACCTGCTTGCGGGAGAATTCGCGCTTCCGTTTCCAAAGAGGTAAGATAAGTTGCCTCCGATAAGAGGAAGCGATCTAGCTGAGAGGCAAATTTTTGATCTCCTCCTCTTCGGTTATTCCAGGTGAATGTGCCATTGTTGGTGGGTATGTCGATGAGGTTGAGGTTTTCTATGGTTGTAAAGAAATCCTTTGAGTCCTTATCTAGCTTCTGGATACCACCTCTCTTCTCTGCCAGATTAGTTATCATATTAAAATTTCCTGCTATTATTTTGAAAGGGATATGTATGTGATCGAGCAGATTGGAGATGCAATGAAGCATTTTAATTGTGTCTATCACCTTGTGAGGCGCGTAGACATTAATTATGTAGATACTTTCATTGGTGCCAATAATTCTCAGGACCGCTATTATAGAATGATGAGTGGCCAAAGAGGATATGAGGTCAAACTTAGAGTTTTTCCATAGAGTCATTATCCCTCCCATCGAACCTGTGGCCGAGTTAGCTAAGAAGATATAAGGCTTAAAACAGGAGTTGAGAAGGAGAGAAGGGTGAACCGACTCAAGTTTGGTTTCTTGAATTAGAAGGATATCAAGATTGTCAGACATGATTATGCTTTTCAAGATTCGTTTCTTCCCGGGACTATCTAGTCCTCTAATATTCCAATAAATGCAATTCATAAGCATGGAGAGGGGTTTAGGGCCATAGTTTTTACCTTACCTTCATTGATTAGCTTGGATCCCAGTTCTTGGAGGAGCTAACTGGTGGTCTTTCAGCCTCTTTTCTGACTTGGACCTTTAAGGTTGAATCCTCCTACTATGATGTTTGATAATATGCCCTTTGATGCAATGCTTTCTTGTGCGGGGTGGAGTGCCTTGAGTTTTAAATCTTCTTGGAGGAGGTAAGCACCTTCAATTTTTTGTAATTGGTGTTATGGTATGGCTTTTATTCCATTTAACTTCCATTCCTCTGCAATATTTTCTAGGTCTACCCCCTCTAGAGCTTCTTCTATGGAACTTTCCTCTGGTGTTTCCTCTAGCGCTATTTGCTCCATTTTTGTGTCCTCTTGTGAGTGCTCCTTTTCTCTATTACTTTTGACTGTATCCCTATGTTAAAATTGACAACTAGGGCCAAACTCCATGTGAGTCTTCTTATTCATGGCAGCTGATATTTTTCTTGGATTCCTCTCATCGAGAGGTGTACAATTGATCTAAAGATCATCTGATTTCGATAAGTATTCATGGAGATATGAATTTATTTGTGTTATGGGACAATGCATCAAGGTCGGCCAGCAACCAAATTGTCCCCACTTGTGCTAAACGTTTTAGTATAAAAGGAGGTGGCTTGTTAGTCATTTGAGTAACAAACATTTTCTCTTGTGATCTCTTCCTCTCCACTTGTTTGGGTCTTAGTGGAAGGAAGAGTCACTAAGAGTATACGTTTCCATAGAATGAGTGCCCTAAGCATCTACACTATCCTAATAGAGAATCCTATACGCTGTCATGAAATGAGCCTAATTCCTATATGTTGTTATGGAACCTAAATCCTATATGTTCTCATGAAATGAGCCTAAATCCTATATTACGTTGTCATGGAAGGGATGCCTAAACTATACCTTGTCATCATTATGTTAAACGTTGTCCAAAAGAAGTCTATATGCTGTCCTAAAAACGAAGAGCCGCAAAAGGGTATTGACTGCACCAATGTCTTGGGTTTAGGTGCAGTGATGACCATGTGTAAGGACGCAACAACAAGTTGATATTCTCAACATATCTATCTTCAGTATAACAATGATCTAGCAACAATCATGACATACGTTGATATGGTGAAGACTAGACAATGAATAGAAAACTAGGTATATGTATATGTATTACAACCTTGCCATAAATCTAAAGGTGTAATAGGTCTCAGAGATGTAAAAGAGATCCTAGACATACCTATAAATGGAGACAGACAGCCTCAAGAGGTATCATTTGAATCTAGTATGATGTAGTCTTGATGTACTTCCAGGAATAATAACAACCTTAGTCTTGATACAATACATCGTCTCACTCTACAGTAAGGCACAGGGACAAGATATGATCTTGGAGTTGAAGATCATGATCTCAATGAAGGTTACATTAGTGGTAATCTCTGAAACAGTGCAACACAGTGATGATGGACATGGTGATGGTGCAGCATAGTGCACAGTGACAGTGGTGCAACACAGTGATATATAGTATAGCATGGTGTAGCACGGTGATGATGGACATGGTGATGGTGCAACATAGTGCACAGTGACAGTGGTGCAACATAGTGATGCATAGTGTAGCATGGTGAAACACAGTAATGATGGAAATGGTGATGGTGCAACATAGTGCACAATGACAATGGTGCAGCACAATGATGCATAGTGCAGCATGGTGCAGCACAGTGATGATGGACATGGTGATGGTGCAGCATGGTGCAACACAATGATGATGGACATGGTATGATGGTGCAGCATGGTGCAACATAGTGATGATGGGCATGGTATGATGGTGCAACACAGTGATAGGTACAACAAGGTGATGGAATCACCTGAGTCCAAATCAGCTACCTCATGTGACATCTTCTTAGAGAAGATCTCTGCTCTTAATTTTGATAAGTCAAAATGTTGACTTCTAATGTATATGTACTATCTCTCTCTCTCTCTGCTGAACTATTGAAGAACACATAAGAAAAATTGATCAAGGGTTTCCCTACATTGGGGTTTGTCCCTGGCTGGCGCCACATCTTGTGTCCTCTTGTCCTAGCTTGTTCTAAGATCTATGTTTATGTTCTATCTGCAATTCTCTTTAATGTTGATGTGATTGCTAATCTGGAAAAGATATTGAACTAATTGTAAAATTGAAATAAATTTCTCTAAGCATAGAACATACCTAAAATTAACATGGTATCAGAGCTGAGGCGAAGACAAAGCCCAAGAAAGAGTGAAAGAGCAATCACCGAAGACAATTGGGAAAGGACAAAAGGATCAATCGGTTCCTCAACCCTCTTCAAATTCACCAAGGGTGAAGTCAAAGTAGAGAATATTATCACAATGACGCAATGGAAGCTTCTGATGGCCTACCTAAAGATCACTTCAATGGGAAGTCTGGATCTAAGAGTGGAAGGAAAGCCAGATGCCTTGTTTGTAATAAGCTAGACCATTATGATGAGGAGTGTCTGAATGGTAGGGACACATCACTTAATGAAGATGCCAATCATTTAAGGGACATCTTCAATGATCAGAGGAATGACAGGTAATGCAGGACATCATGGGAATAGTTGACTCTTCAAAGAAAGCAAAGAACCCCAAGTATGAAGAATCAAATGTTGTTTCTAAAGAAGCGTTATCTTATATTGGCCCTCTCCTTCAGACTCTTTGGGAATCTGGCTTATTGATTGGAGTGCTTCAAGGCACTTCATTAGATAGAAGGGTGCTCTCTCTAGAGATGGAAACAATCGTGGGATTATACTTGGAGTTGATGCTTCCTATCCCGTAAAGGGTGTAGGGAATGTTACCCCTCAATTGAATGACGGTAACTCCATTCATTTACAAGAATCTATTTTATGTACTTGATTGCAAGAAGAACCTGGTGTCCATTTCAGCAATGGAAGTCAAAGGTTTCAAGGTGGCATTCATCGATGGAAAGGTATGTGTTTGAAAATAGAAATTTCAAAAGATGCTTTTACTCATGGGTTCAGGGTTGGAAATTTGTATCAAGTTGTAGGATGGTCCATTGGGGATCATGTCAATTGACATATCTCATCTATAGCATTGGAGGTCTACTTTATGAGGCTCTACCCGATGTGAGTCAGATGGTGACAGGGATTCCTGAGTTCAAAAAGAGCATGAAGGTACGTGTCCGAGATGTACTAAAGGAAAATCTTATAAGGGGATCATTCCTCTCATGTAGCAGGTCCACAAGTTTGGAACAACCTGAGGGGTTTGAGATTCATGATCGAGAATCTCATGTATGCAGGTGGAAGAAAGCCCTCTATGGCTTGAAGCAAAACACCCCGGGCTTAGTATGAGAGGATTGATAGTTGCATGATGAAGCCGAGATTCACTGAGAATGAAGCCGATCCAAAACATTTCTTGAAGGTTGTGGATGATAGACCTCTCATACCGGCACCTTCTGAGGATGACTTCTCTCTGACAGGTGTAGACCCTCTCATTTGCAAAAGTAAGAGGGAGTTGGATTCCGTATTTGGAATGGTAAACTGCAAGCCTGTGACTACCTTGATGGAGCTTAAATTTCAGAAGTTACGTGGTAGTAATGCCAGACTAGATTTGGGAAATGCTTCGGAGTTTCATAAACTCATTTGCATTGATGTTCTTGGTGAACTTCCGTCCAAATATATGTTTTGCAATTAGCATTTTCGGCTCATATTTGGTTGAGCCTCATTGGATTGGTGCCAAAGAATCTTTTGAGATATCTTTGGGGCACAATCTCTCATGGATTGAGATACACTGCCAGAAATGTGAAGCTGCATGATTATTCGAATACTGACAAGGCAGGCAGTGTGGAGGATCATAAGAATCACTTATGAGTGTTGGTTCTCTTTGGGTTCTGCTGCGATATCCTGGATGAGTAGGAAGCAGAAGTCGGTTGCTATAAGCGTCGCTGAGACGGAATACATAGCTAAGAGTGTGATCTTGTGTGAAGCTGCCTGGTTGTGGAAACTCTTAAGTAAGCTGTTTGTACACATGATGGATACCACCGTGATCTTTCGTGTCAACCAGGTGGGGATTCGATTGTTGAGGAATCCCGTATTCTATGATTGCTCCAGCATATAGACATCATATACTACCTTATCTAGGATATGGCACATCGATGAGCGAGGAGGCTCCATCGCATTGAGACTGATGTATAGGTCGTAGACATTCTGTCAAAGCCCCGGGGAAAGGTCAAATTGGTGACTTTCCCGAATGATTTGGAGTCGTTGAGAGACCCTCTTATGAGGGTCCTGCATGATGCATGCATTGAGCTCTTGGAGCTCCGAGGGGCTTGGGGCACTTCTTAGAGCAACAAGCATCCATATCGAGACTCACCCTCCCCTAATGGTGCGTTGTGTACATGGTGAAAGGTTTAGCCTTCCCTTGTGATACCCCGTGGCGACTTATGGACAGGATGAGTGGTTCTCTTGTCGAGGTATCTTACCCATGCAGTCTGGGACTCATGGGAAGTACCCCTCATTTGACCAATGAGCAGGGAAATGGGGTTAGGGACCATAGTAGTACTATCGATGGACGCATCGTTGTATCTATTGTACTCCCTATGCTAGGATGACTTCCATTAATCTGGGATCAATGAAATTGATATGGGATCATTATGAGTGGTTTGAAACACTCTCTTTTGATATTGATCTGGAATCAATTGGAACTGACTTCAGGTCAATAAGAGTGATATGACTCACTCTCTTGGAACTAATCTAGGATCAGTAAGAGTGGTATGACACACTCTCTTCATATGGAATTGACTTCAGGTCAATAGAGAATGGTATGAGACATTCTCGATCAATTCTTCTACTTCATGGTTCAGTAGAGCATAGAAGTGCATGGCACTGATGGAAGAGATAGTACAGTTTGGCAGATGGATTAGCAGATAGAGTTCTCCCTAGTTAAGAGGGAGTGTTAAAATTGGTAACTAGGGCCAAACTCCATGTGGGTCTTCTTATTCACGGCAGTAGATATTTTTCTTGGATTCATCTCATTGAGAGGTGTAGGATTGATCTAAAGATCATCCAATTTCGATAAGTATTCATGGAGATATGACTTTATTTATGTTATGGGACAATTCATCAAGGTCGGCCAGCAACCAAATTGCCCCTACTTGTGCTCAACGTTTTAGTATAAAAGGAGGTGGCTTGTTAGTCATTTGAGTAACAAACATTTTCTCTTGTGATCTCTTCCTCTCCACTCGTTTGGGTCTTAGTGGAAGGAAGAGTCACTAAGAGTATACGTTGCCATAGAATGAGTGCCCTAAGCATCTACGCTGCCCTAATAGAGAATCCTATACGTTGTCATGAAATAAGCCTAATTCCTATACGCTGTTATGGAACCTAAATCCTATATGTTGTCATGAAATGAGCCTAAATCCTATACGTTGTCATGGAAGGGATGCCTAAACTATACAATGTCATCCTTATGTTAAATGTTGTCCAAAAGAAGTCTATATGTTGTCCTAAAAACAGAGAGCCCCAGAAGGGTATTGACTGCACCAATGTCTTGGGTTTAGGTGTAGTCATGACCATGTGTAAGGACGCAACAACAGGGTGATATTCTCAACATATCTATCTCAGCATAACAATGATCTAGTAGTAGTCATGACATACGTTGATCATGGTGAAGACTAGACACTGAATAACAGACTATGTATATGTATATGTATTATAGCCTTGCCATAACTCTAAAGGTATAATAGGTCCCAGAGATGTACAAGAGATCCTAGACATACCTATGAATGGAGACAAACAATCTCAAGAGGTATCATTCGGATCTAGTATGATGCAGTCTTGATGTACTTCTGGGAATAGTAACAACCTTAGCCTTGATACAATACATCATCTCACTCTACAGTAAGGCACATGCACAAGATATGATCTTGGAGTTGAAGATCATGATCTCAATGAAGGTTACATCAGTGGTAATCTCTGAAAGAGTGCATCACAGTGATGATGGACATGGTGATGGTGCAACATAGTGCACAGTGACAGTGGTGCAGCACAGTGATGTATAGTGCAGCGTGGTGCAGCACAGTGATGATGGACATGGTGATGGTGCAGCGTAGTGCATAGTGACAGTGGTGCAGCATGGTGCAGCACAGTAATGATGGAAATGGTGATGGTGCAGCACAGTAATGATGGAAATGGTGATGGTGCAGCATAGTGCACAATGATAGTGGTGCAACACAGTGATGTATAGTGCAACATGGTGCAACACGGTGATGATGGACATGGTGATGGTGCAACATAGTGCGCAGTGACGGTGGTGAAACACAGTGATGCATAGTGCAGCATGGTGCAACATAGTGATGATGGCCATGGTGATGGTGCAGCATAGTGCACAGTGACAGTAGTGCAGCATAGTGATGCATAGTGAAACATGGTGCAGCACATTGATGATGGACATGGTGATGGTGCAACATGGTGCAACACAGTGATGATGGACATGGTATGATAGTGCAGCATGGTGCAACACAGTGATGATGGACATGGTATGATGGTGCAACATGGTGCAACACAGTGAAGCACAGTGATAGGTACAACAAGGTGATGGAATCACCTGAGTCCAAGTCAGCTACCTCATGTGACATCTTCTTAGAGAAGATATCTGCTCTTAAGTTTGATAAGTCAAAATGCTGACTTTTGATGTATATGTATTATCTCTCTCTCTCTGCTGAACTATTGAAGAACACATAAGGAGAATTGATCAAGGGTTTCCCCACATTGGGGTTTGTCCCTGGCTGGCGCCACATCTTGTGTCCTCTTGTCCTGGCTTGTCTTCTACGATAGATGTTTATGTTCTATCTGCAATTTACTTTAATGCTGATTTTATTGCTAATCTGGAAAAAATATTGAACTAACTGTAAAATTGAAATAAATTGCTCTAAGCATAAAACATACCTAAAATTAACACCCTGATCGTGTTCTTTATCTGCTTGGGTCGGCTCCCCTTCTCTTACTTCATCTCCTGTCGGATAGTTTGGATCCATTTGTTCCTGAGTGATGTTCAATGCATCGAACAGGTTTTGACTTGCCTTCTTATGTCGATTCTTCTTGGGGATCTCCTTTTTCTTGTTGTTCTTGTTCCTGTAGTTGACTTTAGTGTATCCTTCATTGTCTTTTTTTTTGCTTGCCTACTCGAGAGGTTGAGGGGCTTTCTTTAGAGGACAGTCTCGAAAGAGATGACCGTGCTCATGGCACTTCCTGCATCTGAAGGGGATGTTTTCATAGTCTATACTTTGAACTCAGAATTCATCCCTGGTGATTAATTTTATTGCTTATGGAAGGGCTCCAGAGACATCTATGTATACGCAAATGTGGGCATAGGAAACGTAATGACCATTTCTAGTTCCTTCTAACATTTTGATGTACTCCCCCAGCTTGTCTCCTATGCCTTTTAAAACCGAAGGAGCCCAGTAATCAGTTGGTAAGGATTAGAGGCATACCCAGACTAAAACTCTTGTGAAATCCTCCTTTTCTAGTGTGAAGTTGTCCTTCCAAATCTCATGTATAGTCTGGTTGAGTTATAGAAATAAGGACCTCCTTCAAATATTCTATCTCTGTCTTCTAGGAGGTCAAAGATGACTGTGAAGAATCCTTTGGATCCCAACTAAAGTCTTATCTCCCCCTTAGGTGTCCATTTGCTTTGTGTCCACCAATTCAAGGCTCTTTCAGTTGGCCATATACCCATAAAATTTCATATTACTGTGTGTTTGTGCATGTATTCTCTATATATTGCTACTCCTAGGTCCTGGATTTCCAATTCCGAGATTTTCTTAGCTATGTGGTCGCAAATATTCTTTGTCTTTTTCCTTTGTTCTTGCATCTGCTCCTGAATCTTTGTTGAGTTTGTGTTTGTGGAGGAGGGGATGTCTGAGGCCTTTTCGTTTGTTGAGCGAGTTTCTTTGTTTTTCCCTTTCTCTGTCTCTTTGTTTCTCTAAGGTGGTTCTTTTTGCGGAGAGTATCTTGTATCTCCATTATCAAAGTTTCCTCCTGGGGGGTGGAAGGCCAAGTTGGAGGCAAACTTTGTGAAGAAAGAATCTTGGTCTGGAGTCTGACCAATGACCATATCTGTGGATGAGTGGGCACCAAGGTTCAAGTGTGGTTCCTCCATGACAACCAGGGTGCAACGTGGCCCAAACCAAATGCTCCAGAGGAGGCCACGAAGAGTACCAACACCAGGATTAGGTTATGGGTGCCATTGCTAGAGCTTCTTTTTTCTTCTTCACTCATTTATCTTGACATTTTAATCCATATCAAGGTCAACTTATATATAAAGTAAATATTCAATAAAAATTTAGTGGCCAACCTTCTATACATCATATATATCATAAAATTAATAGGTGACTTCAACTAAGAAAGAGACCAAACTTAAGATGGTTAGTAATGATAAATTACACAGATGTTAACAAATGCAAAGATGAAATCAATAGTTTAAAACACTACCTCTATAATATTGAGAAAGGAAAAAAATAGCTAAAAAATGGACAAAAATATAGAAAACAAAAAGATTCCAAAAAATAATAAACCCAAATAAGAATGAAACATTGAAGATATAAAATGATTGATTAATTAATTGTAAGGGTAGATATATTATTTGCTCATCTCTTAGTCCACTAGATATATCTAGATAACGGAGATTATTTAAATAAAATCAAAATCAAGATAACTAAGTATAATGGTCTAGAAAATTGAAAAATTGTCATCTACAAACAAATCCACCTACAAAAGAATTAGAGAATGTTTTAGTGCCATGTTTATGCTTAGAAGGAGATGCTTACAATTGGTTCACGTGGTAATCCAAGAAAACTAGTGGTTTCTCAGTTAGCTACCAAATATTAACAAATGATATTCTTAAGAGATTTTACGTTGATAGAGAAGATGATACATATATTTTTCGATTTCACAAAAAAATAACTGCAAATTTGTTTGTATGTTTTGGTGTTAAAACATGTTATCCATAGGGGACTAAACTTATCATGATCTAAGAATTTAGTTAAAGTTAGAAGTGTGGCAATACTGATTGAAAGGAAGTTTATTAGTCAATAAGAGGTAACTTTTGAGCCTCCAAACAGGGAAATTAGTTACAATGAGAGGGATAATGTTACAATATTACTATTAATCAATGGATAAGGATACCTATTTTCATAGATGCAGTGAGAATTGCACTTTAGGGCATAGTTGTGAAGATCCATCATTACATTGTTTTAAAAACAGTGAATGGAAGGGAAATATATGTCTTGAAACTAGAAAATTAATTACTATAAGATACAAGTTAGGATCTCATAATAATGGAACACCACACACTTTAGGGCATAGTTGTGAAGACCCATCATTACATTGTTTTAACAATAGTGTATGGAAGGGAAATATAAGTCTTGAAACTATAAAATTAAATTACTATAAGATACAAGTTAGGATCTCATAATAATGAAACACAACTAAAAATGTCATTAGCATCAATTCAATCTCATTCAAACAATAAAATAAAAATTAAGAAAGATTCCCATAAAAGGAGATTTCTTCCTTTAAAGAACAATGAAAAAATATATTCCATCTTGTCTGAGAAGGTTATAAGACCCAAGATCTAAATAAAAGGGGAAAGAAACACAATCAAACATACAACAATGACAACAAGGGAAGCATCTTCTGGAGCATCATGGTTTCATGATGAACAAACAAACTAAAAGACTTCAAAATATTATGCATACCCTACAGCAAAACCTCACAAATGCTCAAATCAGGAAAAAATTCAAACCTCTACAGCTAGATAAAGACAAGGATGATGTTGCCAAGAAAGCATGTTTACATAGAGAGAATCCTATTTACGATCTTTGGAGGGTAAAGCATTCTTTAAAAGAGTGTCAATGTAATATACATAATAACACTATATTTAACAAAAATAATCAGTGTCATCCTGCTAAATAACAATTATATTAGATAGGTTAATGAAATGTCATAAGGAACACACTCATTCACCCCATGACTCAGTCAACAAATATATCTATCCCATCACAAGGTTCATTATAACATCATCATTTCTTTTATATATATATATATATATATAAAATTCACCCCATGATTTAGTTAACAAATATAACTATACCATCACAAGGTTCATTATAACATCATCATTTCTTTTAGATAATATATATATATATATATATATATATATATATATATATATGTATAAGGGGATGTTTAACTCAAAGATGGTCTTGAAATTTGAGTTATTGAATTGATACTTAACAAGTTAATTTTTTTCCCCTATGGACCCATTTGATCTTCTCTTATAGGCTCATATCTTCCTTAGTGTTTCCCCTTTTAGGTATTAGCTACAACCATTTTGAAAATTCATATATAGTATTTTAGCATTATCTTATAACATTCTACTAGAGTGTAATGTGGTAATTTTACCATATAGTCAATAAAAAGTAATATTTACAACATTCATATGTTTAGTTATTCTTTAATTAAACTATGGTTTTAAATTTTGCATCAAAAAGCTATACAAAACATATGTACAAAATTTATATCAAATAGACATTTATTCAAGTTCACACTTCAGCATTAATAGTTAACGAAATTTATCCCAAAAATTCTTTTAACTTAGAGAGACAATTTAATATATATTACATTGAAAAAAAAGTTAATAATTATAATAATTAACAATTTAAATGTATAATTTTGTAAAAATATTTATTTTAATAATTACATTATCTTATTCTTCATAGTCTTTACATCAATAACATGTTTTAGAATAATGATTCAACCCATTAATAATCCATAATATTAACCATAATTTAAAAATTATATTATAATAATTATAAATAAATGTAATTTAATTTTGTAAAAATATTTATTTTAATAATTACAATATCTTATTCTTTATAATCTTTATATCAATAACATTTTTAAAATAATGATTCAACCAATTAATAGTCCATAATATTAACAACCATTTAAAAAATATATTATAATAATTATAAATTAATGTAATGTTTCGACCAATAAATAATCCATAATGTTAAGGCATAATATTGTACATTTTGGAAGCACGGTTGAAACGAGGGATAGAAGGTCGAATCCGAGGGACGCCAAAATGAGTTCGTATTTCACCGAAGTATTTCCATAATCCTTTGGCTTCTTCTAGACCGTGCCCTGGCTTTGTGATTTCTTTTGAATTTGCGAGATAGCCTACCATGCCCTGGGTTCTTGACTCTTGAATTTGCGGGATGAGCGACCAAATTAGAGAAAAACCTGCACTCGAGGGGTAGTCCGTCTTCCTAAAACCACGGTGTAGTGCTTTATTGGTCGTGGTTTGGTTGGACGCCAATCATTGCCCAGAGCCATGAATTCGAGTCAGGGTTTAACGAAAACGGTTAACTGTTTGCATGGGGCGTATGCACAGTCGCGGCATTTTATTCACGGCAATGGTTTCGGATTAGCGGCACCTCTGCCCCATTGCCGCAGTGCAAATCAAGCCTTGCACTGTTCACCACTCTTCAAAAGACTGCGCACTCGCTAAAACTTTCCCGGGCGGACTTTATCAACTGGATATGTGGAGCGCTACACAGCGACCGAAGTACAAACTCTCCTGTATTGATTTCACTTTAGTACAGGAACCGGATGTTGGCCAGTCACCATATCTTTTGAACACAGGAGTCCCTTTTAAGTAACCGAGAGTTGCCGACAGGCGGTGTCCGCTGACAATATGGAAAACCCTAAGAAAACCCAAGGCGTAAAGAGCAGAGATACATATGATGTTGCTGCAGAAAAATCGCTGCAAGCCAAAGGGAAAGAAATCGCTCTCAATACTAAATATGGTAAAAATGTTAAAAATGACTAATAAATTTCAAATTTTATAGAAACAAATCATTTGGGTTATGTCAAAATTGCTTCAACACAAAACAAAAAAGTGGTTTTGGGTAAATGCAAAGCAATATGAGGGTATTTTAAGGCGTTTTTTTTAAATGTGGATAAATGAGAAGAAAACCGATCCAAAGAAAGAAAATAAATAAGAGACACAAAAATAAAAAGGAATCAATCATTTAAAGTCCCACATCTACATCTCTTACTTGGTGATCAGATCTATATGTCCAAGAATTGATGAAGGTAAGAATTGATGAAGGTAAGGACTAGGCTGGAGATTTTGGAAGCCAAAGAACAAGAAATAGACCACAAAATTTCAGAGATCACAGTTGCAAACCGATGCCTAATGGAATGTAATAGAATTTTAAAAGAATATGTAACAATGTTACAAGAGGCTCTAGAGACTATAAAACAAGAATGGCAAAGCATGAAGATAGCGTGGCAAAGTATGAAAGAATTAATAACAGCAAGCAAGAATATGATCATTTCTAAACAAACTCAGGTATATACACAAGTATCTCAACAAACAGAGATTTCCAAAAAGAAGGCAAAAATGAACAGTGGAAAAGATAGTCCAAAAGAAATCAAAGCTAGAGATGAAGACGCTAATGGTTACATAAAGACAGAGGAAGAAGAAGATGCAAGTGCTCATAGAGCACAGGAACTAGAACATAAAGAAAGACAGGACAAGAAAACAACTTTACTATTAGGGGAATAAGAGATTATGGGAAGAATAAAAGTACTATCAATTTGACAAGAGACTTTCTGAAAGAGAAACTACATTGGAAAGGGAAAATTTTCCAAGCAAAGAGAGTTGGGAGGATATGTGAAGAGAGGCCTCGACCCATAAAAGTCACCATGGCAAGCGTACAAGACAAACACCAACTTTTGGGCAGAAATAAACTCTTGAAAGGCTCACACTTCTTCCTTGATGAAGATTTAACCAAAAAACAACAAGAAGAGAGAAGGGATGAAGTGGAGAAAATTAGAATAGCAAAAAATGAAGGGAAAAGGGCATGGTTGTACAATGGTAAAGTCATTATTGCAGTGTTTGGGCCTCTGGGCAAAACAAGGCAGCGAACTGGTAGTAAAGAAAAAACAGAGAATTCAATAATAAGGTGATGGCCCAGTTCCCAACGTTTACAAACGTGTGGAACTTAACGTGTGTAGTTGGTAATCACGTCAACAATTACAAGCCCTCTCGACCCTTCGGTGATTAACCTTTGGTTAGGTTAGCTGCCGTGTCCATGTGTGATGATATCAATCCTTCGTATTCCTTGACTCGTTTGCAATCTGTTGGTTTTGATTACTGTCCCTCCTCTCCGGTTAAGGGACGCCACCTGTCGGTCTTCCCGGTCTGGCCACTCCCACCTTTTGTTAAACCCTATTCCTCGTTTTTGTGTCACTTTGTTACTTCACCGTGCTCGACTCTGAGCTCTGCTCCGTTGTGGTTTCGCTGGAGGTTCACTGTGCTCGATTCTGAACGCCGCTCCGTTGTGAATTACTGGTGGTCTATTGTGCTCGTCTCTGAGCGCTGCTCTGTTGTGGTTTGCCGGTGCCTTTGGGCTTTCTCTGCTCTGTGCATGAACTTTCTGTGCAAGCGATAACCCTGTTGGTTTCCTGCTCTGT
>Ga0115851_100500_pt1 | contig 17696 bp, 21 predicted proteins | sample InSIn2gowninarea_FD_83865 | JGI IMG/M metagenome (GOLD analysis project Ga0115851, IMG submission 83865)
TATATAACACACAGCTAAATATGAATCTCAAATGAACAACGACTATAAATCAGAATCGAAAATCATCACGGTAATCAAAATGATATTAACTTAACATTAGAAAATAGAAACACTTAGTAAGAAACCTAAAATATCTACTATGACGCATGAAGAAGAGGAAGAAATGCAACATAATATATCAAAATTGCGAGACCAAGTGCAACAAATTTCTCTTTTGCAAAAAGTAACAAAAAATGAATTGGAAGCCATGATGAATGTTAAGATAGATGATATAAAAAGGCACATGGAAATTTTGTATTATGGTTTAAAGTCAAACATGGAAGCAATGATGAATGTCAAGATAGAAGGGTTGAAGGAAGGTTTGGCAAAGTTGCTAGAAGAAAGGCATCCAAGTGGTGATAGGGAAATCCATGAAAATCATGATGGAGACAAAAGGAGCATCAATTACGATTTTAGAGACTCTAGTGTGGGGTTTAAGAACCACCACAATTCAAAGATAGATATGAGGAATTTTGATGGTAAGGATCTGATAACCTAGATACTGCAGATGAAGTAATATTTTGATATATATGATGTGCAACCTATTGGGTCAACGAAAAGGTATGTTTTCTCCTTATAAATAGTTTTATTTATCACTCGTGCTCACATGATTATCTTTGTTTATGGATAAAAGTAGAGGAAATAACAACTAAAGTTGGGTAAAAGTAGTCAGTAACAAATTAGAATAATCTAAGTAGGAAAACCTGATTTGTACTATCTTTATGTGCAGAAGACGCGAATTGGATGATGGTTGTTTAATAGATAGAACAACAACATCTCATAAAGGAAAAAGACAACATCAGAGGCAAAACATGACAACAGAAGACCAGGAAGACCAATGTTATTTCATGATGGAATCAGATTGAGTATTGTGAAATCCTCAGGATTCACTTTTATCTATTTACTTTTCTAAATGTTATATATAAGGCCAAGAGAAAAACTACATGACTAGTTATAAAAATCACAATTTATAATTTCTTCTGGACATATAATACTGTTATCTTGGTGATGTTGTAAATCTATTACTTATTTTAATGAAGAATACTACATTTAATTCATAATTATATTTTGAGTATCTCATAAGTAGAGACTTCTAGTGACTCAGGGCCCAGTCAAGAGAAGATCTACGGCTTCACCTGTGCTATAATCTTTTCTATTTATTGTTTACTATTTTCTAATGTTAAGTTAATATCATTTTGATTACCGTGATGATTTTCGATTCTGATTTATAGTCGTTGTTCATTTGAGATTCATATTTAGCTGTGTGTTATATATGAGTAATGCTTTTGATTGATTTGGTTATGTTAGTTGCAACATTAGATCGTTGATTCATTCCAAGTAATGTTATCATAGATTTCAGAGATAGAATTGATCGCTTTCTGTAATATGCTCATTTGTTGTTCAGATATCATTTGATTATCATTTTTTTCAATTATTAGTTGTTGTTCAATTAGGATTTGTTGTTTAATTATCATTTGTTGTTCAATTGTCATAGTTCTCTTTAATTATTGAGTAAGTTAGTTTCAATTCAATTTAAGACTACTGAGTGTGATTCTTTACAGTTGCATTTAGATTCATTTTCTTTCATAATAGGTTAAGTGGAATTGCAAAATATGTTATGAGTTTCTTTCAGAGTTACTTCTTTTAGAATTGTTGGATTGAGTATGAAGAGATAGTCATTAGCAATTGCAACAATTTATTATTAGTTAACCTCTTAATTCATTGCATATATAGTGCTAACACTTTTGAAATAAAAAGAATTGCCTTGGGTTGACAATTAATGTAGGAATTAAGATTACCTGTAAAAAGACACCTTAGTGCACCAACAATTTGGCGTCGTTGTCGAGGAGAGTGTTTCAAAGTGATTTTCTTTTTATCTTTCTATAAAAGAATTGGTTTTAAAAATAGGAGGTAAGAACCTACGTACCTAGCAAGTAAAGTTCTTGGTTACCAACCTACATTTTAGCAAAATCTTAGAGGTTAAATAGGAATAGGTTTTTATGGATGACTTGGAATGGAAAGATAGAAATGGATCAGAACCCCGCAGCTAAATCCACAAAATCCAAGGGATCGGTGAATCTTTGGAGAATGGCCTTTATAGATGAAATTGTAAGAAAAGCAGAGTCTCAAGCATCAGTAGGAATCCAGGCTGTATCTAGAAAAAGTCCTACTATAGTCCCTCAGGTAGCAGGCTCACCATCTACAGCTTACATTGAGATCCAAAACCAATTTGGAGGATCCGAACAGAGTCTTTAGGTTACAACAAATTTACATTCTGATCCTCTACAAGAGGGAAAGTCATGTGACTTAAGAGAAAGAGAGGGAGAAACCAGTGGAACTACTAAGGAAGGACCTCAAATGTCGAAACAAGGATCTCCTATGATCCCAAATCTAGGAAATGCTACAAAACCAACCTGGATTTCTAATCCTTTGCTTACTCAAAAAGCACCCCCCCTGAAAGCCCTGAAGGATATTGGCACATCTTTGACCAAATGGAAAATCAACCACCTCAAGGTCAATCCTCAACATTGGAATACCCCATAGTCGACCAAGTGGCCAATGTCACCATGAAGGCTATTCCTCTACAGAGCATCCCAACATTTCATGGGATGATCACAGAGGATCCTGATGCCTTCCTGTTTGAATTTGATGTCCTCTACAGAGTGTATGACTACACCACTGACCCTCAAAAGCTAAAACTATTCCCTTCTACTTTGAAATGAGTAGCTTTAAGATGGTTCACGGGTCTAGGTGGATGTACTATTAATTCTTGGGATGATATGAAGACTTCCTTCCTCACAAAATACCAGGACTTTTGCAATACTAGGGAGCTAAAATATGAAATCTTTAAGATGGCTGCAAAGGATAATGAAACTATAGAAGAATACATCGAATGCTTTCATTATAATTTGCAGAGATCTCCACACACCACCTTACCAAAATAAGTCCTAAGAGCTATCTTAATTAAATGAATGAAAGAAGAGTGGATAGAAACTATAAAATTAATGGGAAAGGGGATATTTCTCAAGCATATTATGATGAAATCATTCGCTTGTGTATTATGTGTTCACAAGGAAGAAAACATATAGGAGTAGGAATAAAAGATCCCATGAGTAAGGGAAGCAAACCACATAGTGGAGGCATAACATGAATGGAAATTGGTAACCTCTTGGAAGATTTTAAGATGAACATTCTAGGCACCCTCTCAATGCAGTTGGATATCCTGGAGGCTAAACAAAAATAAGCCTTAGTAGAACAAAACTTGACCATTTTCTGCCCACGCCATTGAAAGAAGCACAACCAATGGGAGTGTCCATTGGATATGGTTCAAACATGTGCTATTTGTACTAAGGATCACACCAATGAGAAATGTCCATCACTTCCATGGCTGAAAGTAGTCTTCAAGAAAGCAGAAGAAGAGACAAAGCCAGTATATCTAATGAACTAGCATCGATAGTGGTAGGCCAAACCTATATGTATGTCACAAGATGCCTCCCAGTTCTTTCTGTCTTCATAGTTTTATCAGCAACAGAACCTTGGGGCAAGATGGCAAGGCCAATCACCTTAGTCAAATTGGAAATCCCAGCCATTCCCTATGACATCATGGCAAACTCAATCCTTTCCGGGTAATGGCTGACCAAATTCTCCTTTTGCTCCTATTTGGCAAGGTAATCCCTATCCATCCCAATGGTCTGCCTCCACTTCTCACAATCTGAATTGGTCTACAAATTGGCAGTGACCTTTAGGAATATCAAATAATCCTAGGGGGACAGGTCCTCAACCTCAACCTACATTATCAAATCCTTATCCATTACTATAAAATCCTCAAACTCTTCTACACCCTCATTTGTCGGCTCAATTGAATCTGAATCCCAATAACAAACTGATTCAGATGGTGCAGATTATCGAAATCTTAGACTATGAGATTGAACAAAAATAATGTAATGATCTAAGATTGAGGTCAGGATGTATCATCACCCCTAAGGAAAATAGGGACCAACCATCAATTGAGATCGAAACCACACCTGTACATATACCACCACCCGTAATTGATACTAAAATAAAACAAAGAGAAGAGACAAATTAGCATAGGGATCCTGAGGAACTCATAGTCACTTCTCCCCCATTTATCGAAAGGTCAATGATACCTAAGCTGATTGTTTTCCCAAATTTTGATCTTGTAGGGGAGTTAAAAATATTTATATAAAAATTCCTCTCCTCGAGGCCATCCAAGACATTCCCATCTATGCTAAAACAATTAAAGAGTTATGTGTAAAGAAGCATGTGAGGAAAGAAAAAACCTCACCCACCATTCATGTAGTAGGAACCTTATCTGATTTACTCTTGGGAGGGGAAACTCCGGCAAGGTATGAAGATCTTGGGAACCCCATAGTTATAGTTCAAATATATGGCCACTCTTTTCCCAATATTCCAGTTGATTTTGGTGCAACCATTAACATTTTAACAACAGAAACCTTTCAAGTACTTGGTATTATAGTTTTGGAATCAACCACCACTTTACTAGAATTTGCTTATCGTTTGATGGTAAGGCTAGAAGGAAATTTACAGGATACTATGACTTCTGATGATTCATGGGAGTATCTAGTATATTTTCTTGTTATAAACCCAGAGAGTTGATTGGATGGGTACCCTCTGATTCTAGGCTGACCTTGGCTGACAACAGTTGATGCTTATATAGGTTGTCGAGAGGGCAGCATGACTATTGCAAAGGGGGATGCTGTAAGAAATCTTGTTTTATATTTCCCTGCCAAACCAAGTCTGCCCACTATAAAAATATGTAAACAAACACCAACATACCTGGAAGAAAGCATCCGTTCACCACTCACAGTAGCAGAAGAACTTGAATTCAAAGATCATACTAAAGATGACGTTATCAACAACTTCATTAATTAGCCAGCTAATGTGAGCAATGTAAAGTGTCAAATGTTAAAATAAATTCTAGATAATGAAGCCTCGAAAGATCCCTTGAAGGATACTAATGATCAACACATCTAGACGACTAGTGTTCATAATAGAAAGCCTATGGAAATTGACCCAGGCAAAGTTTTAAAAATTAATGATAGCCTGGACAGTGATTAGCAACAAAATCTCATTAAGGTCCTGCAAAAAATATAAAGGGGCTTTTTCTTGGGATTATCTTGACATGAATGGTATAGACCCATAGTCGTGTACACATCACATCTATACCGAAAAGGATTCTCATCCTATTCAGTAGCCTCAGTGGAGATTGAATCCGCATCTCAAGGACATTGGGAAAGATGAGTTACAAAAGTTGTTGGATGTGAATTTCATTTATCCTATTTCAGATAGCAAATGGGTCTCTCCATTGGTAGTCATCCCCAAGGAAAGTGGGAAGTGGTGTATTTGTGTGGATTACGGGGAATTGAATAAGGCAACATAAAAAGGTAACTTCCCTCTTCCCTTTATTGATCAAGTCCTTGATACTTTGGCAGGGAAGCAATTCTTTTCCTTTCTAGATGGCTTCAGTGGCTACAATCAGATTCAAATCGCCCTTGAAGACCAAGACAAAACAACCTTCACCTGTCCCTAGGGTACATTCACTTACAAAGTGTTACCATTTGGCTTGTGCAATGATCCAACTACATTCCAGAGAGTTATACTCAACATTTTTTCTGACCTAATAAATGAAGGACTTAAAGTTTATATAGATGAGTTTACTCCATATGGGGATGACTTTGATCAAGCACTGCAAACATTAGAAAATGTTTTAGAATGATGCATTGCTACTAGGTTATGTTTAAGTAATGTCAAGTGTCACATGATGATGGCCGAAGGTGTAATCTTGGGACATTATATTTGTGCAGCAGGGATACAAGTAGATCCAACAAAAATACAGGTAATTATTTTACTACCTACACCTTGTACTCAGATGGAGGTATTTATCTTCCTGGGATATGGAAGCTATTATCTCAGGTTTATCAAAAAAATTTCACAAATTTCTGTGCCTTTATATGATTTAACTAGAAATGTTGATTTTAAATGGTCTAACAAGTGTGACACAACTTTTACAGGTTTAAAGAAACTAGTCTCGATAGCACCAGTATTACATGGACCAAACTGGGAGATGCCTTTTCACATACCCACACACACATCAAATGCAGAAATAGGCACTGTCCTTGGCCAGGAGGTGGACAAAAAACCTTACACTATATATTATATTAGCAAAAATCTTACTACTGTAGAGCTTAATTATATAGTAACATAAAAACAATTCTTAGCTGCCATTTATGCCATAAACAAAATTTAGACATTATATAACTAGCTACCAAGTTTTTTTGTATACTGATCACTCTTCTATTTGGTATTTAGCTAACAAAACTATCACAAATGGTCAAGTGACTCGTTGGCTATTGCTTTTGCAGCAGTTTGATGTCACTATCAAATATCGTCTAGGGAAGGAAAACCCAATCATTGATTTTCTGTCTCAAGTCCCAAAGGTAAATGATCCACATGATGAACATTCTAGATGAACATTTCTTTTTCGTAGTAGTCAATATGCCATGGTACATAGTAGTGGCAAATTATCTAGTAGTGGGGAAGCTACCCAAGCATTTGACAACAAGGGAAAGGAAACAAATCATCTAGCATGGTTCCTGATTCTCTTGGGTTGGAGGATATTTTTTTCACACAGGGTCCGATATGTATATGTAGATGCATTCAAGAGGATGAGATTTATGACATCTTGAAGGCTTGCATGGCGAGCCTTGCAGGGGACACTTCACAGATCGAAGGATAGGGCATAAGGTACTACAGATGGGCTATTATTGGCCCATTATTTTTAAATATGCTAAGAAATATGCCCATGCTTGTGATAGCTACCAAAGGATGGGCTGACCTGGCCAATATGATGAAATTCCATTGCATCCCCAACTATTCATAAAACCCTTCGAATGATGGGCATTGGACTTTTTTGGCCCATTCTATCCGCCATCAAATCAGAAAGCCTACATATTGGTTGCCACAGATTATGTGACGAAATGGGTGGAAATAGTAGATTTACCAAGAGCTACAGAGGAAGCCGTGATTAACTTCCTCTTTGGGCCATTCGTGTGGTATGGTTTACCACAGGAAGTAATAATAGATGGTGGAGGGAAATTTATAGGACACAAGATTATAGCCACTCTCAAAAATCATCACATTAAACACAAGGTCACTTCCTTGTATCACTTGCAGGCGAACGAGCAGGTCGAAAGAACTAATAAGGTCATTGAAGCAATTCAAACCAAGACAGTCTCAACACGTCGGTAAGACTGGACTGCTAGACTACTAGAGGTCTTGTAGGCTTATCACATGACGTAGAGGAATACTACTGAATACTCTTCGTACCAACTCGTGTTCGGTAAAGAAATTATTTTTCCAATTGAATTCAAAATAAAGACTCTAAGAATGACTCAGGAAGTGGGACTGCATTTAATAAAAGCCCAAACCAAGCAACTTCAACAAATCAATGAACTAGATGAGGCTCGACTGCTTGCTCTACAACGGAATAAAATTATTCAGTAGTGAAGGAAAAAGTGGCATGACAGCCTTATAAAAAATAAGACGTTTCAAAAATGGGATTAGGCACTCCTCTATGACTCCATATTCCAGGATTTTCCAGGGAAGTTACAAACATGATGGCTCAGCCTTTATGAAATTCAAGAAGTACATAACAATGGTACAATCACTTTGACTATCATTAATGGGTTTGGCCATTCTTTCAAGGTGAATGGGCATTGGGTGCATCTTTATCACAAACCACTCACCAAGGAGCCATTTTTCCAGCAAGTACGCGAGAACCCCTCCATGAAAATCTTAGTTGCATGGAGTGATGACTTGGCTGATTTTCTTTAAAATTGTAAATAATGTATATGTTATTTTTGATTGATTGAAATTCAGTTAGGTATCACCATGTAAATATGAGATTATTCTTGTTTTAGTTGTTTGGTAAGTGTTATTCAATCAATTGATTGATTGTTGTTCAATCAATTGAACAACACTTGTGTTTGTGTGTGTGTTGTTGTTCAAACAATTGAACAACACTTTTATGTTTTTTGTTTTTGTTGTTCAATCGATTGAACAACACTTTTACTTTTTTTCTTTTTTTGTTCAGACAATCGAATGATTGTTGTTCGATCAATTGAACAACACTTTTATGTTTTTTATTTTCCTATTCAAACGATTGAACAATTGTTGTTCAATTGATTGAACAACACTTTTGTGTCTTTTTCTTTTTGATTTTTTTTCTTCAAATGATTGAATGATTGTTGTTCAATCGATTGTACAACACTTTGGCATTTTTTTCTTCTTTTCAATTTTGTTGTTCAAGCGATTGAGTGATTGTTGTTCAATCAATTGAATAACAATTTTATTTTTCTTTTCAATTTGTCATTCAAACGATTGAATGATTGATGTTCAATTAATTGAACAACAATTTTGTTTTCTTTTCAATTTTGTTGTTCAATCAATTGAGCGATTTTTGTTCAATCAATTGAACAACACTTTTTGTTTTTTTGTAGGAATAACTGTGATTTCTTTTACTGTTTCATCATCGATCATTTTTCCATCTTTATTTTCTTTTATGTTTTGAATAAACACCATCTAATTGGATTTGTGCCTAATATAAAGCAAAATAGTAATGTTAATACCATTATGGCCTATGAAGCCTTTTGATGGTTATACTTATTCAAAAGCTGACATGGTGCATCTCTATAATGACTGGCTAAACATATTTTCTTTGGACACATCATAAGATGATTCATTATTTTAAAACCATGATGGCTTATTTTTCACACTTTCAAATGGATAAATCATTTTTATATGATGATAAGTGGGTAAAAAGTATAAACTTTCATTGGCATTTTTCTTACTTCTTACGCAATCCGTAACTCTTAAGGAGTAAATGAGCCTCCCTCTTTTTACAATAAAAGCATCAAAATATGACAATATCAAAATATGGAAATGCAACAAAAGAGGATAGGGGGTCTCGTCATGAGCCAACCTACCATGATCATAAGAATGTAACAAATGACATTCCATTTTGGCCACCAAACCAAGGTAATGACGTTCTTGATAATTAAAACTATTAGAAAGATAGGGGATCTCATCATGAGCCATCCCGATCACTTTGTTATATCCTGGTGAATGGCACTATGGTTATTTGGTCACCGTGCCATCATAGTGTTCTCTTTATGACAAGAAAAGAAAGAATCATCTACATACTAAAAGGATGACTCTAGCTCATTTGTGGGCTTAAAAACAAACCTTGTCGAGGCTATGAACTCCTGTTGGCAATAGTGGCTATGCTTGTGGTGTCAGAGTACTATCTTACACTCCCAAATGCTCTCTATTATATTACCAAATATGGATTCGTTTCTAAAGGAAATTTCCCAATTTAACAACACTCTTACAAGCCAACATGCATGGTAACATATGTTATATATTCATTATATTATATTTGTCCAATCACTCTATGATAGTCATTAATACTTACTGTTGATTATGCATTTGTTATTAATACCACTTAAGGTGAAAATCTTTTGACATGATGATTTAAATCTCTGTTTTCATTTTTTGGCCATTTCACCTCTGATACATGTATTGCTTTAATTGCTTTGTCATATATTGCACCGCTTTTATGGATTGGTTGCCTGCATTTATGAATTACCAATTCTTTCTCTTTCTTTTCACATGCTTGATGGATGTGGATGCCCTTTTCTCATTAGAGGGGGGATGGTCTGCGTATGAACAACATGTGTGACAGTTATGGATAATTGTGTAATAATTATTAAATTGATTTTCAGGTAAAGGATTGCATGATGATTGTGTATGCGTAATAATTATCAAAGTATTTTTGATTGGAGAAAGGATGTCGACCATTATGGTTGGCATGTGGATTGATTATGAGCCTACATAAAATATTGCTGATGAGACAAATGACTTGACTTTATATGATGTTAATTCCCAAAACAATGTCATTTTCCTGTTAATTGCTTTAACGTTCTTTGCTACTACTCTAAACTGTGAAAGTGCAAGAGAAGTGCATGTGAATGTCATAGGAAAACAACAACCACGGAAAATAGATCCATCCAAAATGAACCCAAAATTCTCATGGTATTAGACCAGGCTCATGAAATTCTTGAGCATGTTGGCTGGCTACAATATCTGAATAGATTGCAGGGATTTCACGAAGAGATGACACTCGAATTCCTCTAGAATTTGCAAAATGGAAGAACCATAGTAAGAGGTAGGGACATAATGGTCTCCGAAGTAGTCATAGCCGAAGTGACTGGACTTCCAGCTAAGGGAATAAAATGGACAGATAAACACGTCCTTCTGTACAATGCAGTCACAGTATTCCTGGACCCAGGCGAGCAATTGGTGCGAACAGGGAAAGGGATTCACCCTTCAACATTAAGACAACCATGGCAGGAATTGGCAGTCATTGTGCAAAGGTACATCACATGCGATGGTCAACAGGATGTTGTAAAGCCCCACCAACTCAAACTATTAGCCACACTAAAATAGAAAATTTCAGTTAATTTTCTGTTTTATTTGAACTCCCTATTGCATGATGTCGCTTGCGAGGTTAGGAAAGCTAAGGACCCACACACAGTCATCAGTCATCACAAACTTATCAAATTAATTATCATGCATGCACTAGCCTAGCAGTAGCTAACCTAAGATAATATCGTAAATCCTACACTGGCTCCACCTATAGAAAACCTAGCAACAGAGTAGCACGGGCCAAGAACCCCAGGTCTGAGAAGGACACTAAGAATAAAGAATTCCTCTGTGCCCTTGATCGTAGCAAAATGTAGGCACTCTGTGTAGGTGAAGTCCTAGCGACATACCCCAATTCAAACAGATGAGGTCGGGCCATATCACACACCACCCCTAAGTCCACAAAATGCTCTTTTGCAAGAGTATGAGGAAGAGGTGGCTAGGGTATTGGAAAACATGGGGTTATCATGTGAGGGAAGAGAACAAACTGAAAATGTTGAGGGACAAAATTGTACCACCAACCAGTCTGCCTCTGCTAACAGCCCTAGTTATGATCAAACCTTGCCATTTATAGATTTTTTGGAAGAACATAGGGAACCAGTCCCTTCTGTGGAAAAACCCCTAAAAGCCAAGGTGCATGAAGAGGAACCCATTAGAGAAGAAAATCAGATAGAATATACCAGTCGAGTGGACCCCCCAGCTAAATAAGATCCTGCAAAAGAAACCTGAGGGGATGAAAATCAACCAGGAAATGCTAGTTTTTTGAAGTCCCTTGAGGATGAGGCCTACCTAAAAGAAATCCTGGAGAACGATAATTACTCAGGAGACAACATTCTATTGGGGTCTACTGAGAGATAAATTCATGATGAAAAAGAGCTAGAAGGTGAAGCTCCATCGGGAGATACAGTTCCAACTGAAACCCTCCCTGATGTTGACACAATACCACTTGAGCATGAACTTGAGGAAAATGTAGTTGCACCACCTCTAGTTGGAAGTCTCATATTAAATAAAGCTAACAAGGACAGGCTCATAAAAATGCTTATAAGTATAGAAAACATAAGAGAATAATTGGGCAGCTAAGACAGTGGTTAAAATAGCCAGTCGGAGCCAGAAAATTGAAAGTGGAAATGGATACCACAGGGACACAGACAAAAAATTGTTTTGGAGAAGATGCTAAAACCCAAACCGAGATTCTTTTGGTCTATTCAGAGGAAACTCATACATAGCCATGTCTTGTAGAAGACAGTTAAATGCAAATTGAAGATCCCTATGTTTACCCACAGAAGACCCAAACGGACTACCCAACTGTGAACAATGTCATTCAAACTGATGCTGAAGAAAGCATCCCAATTGATTTTTGCATAATTCAAGAAGAAACTGAGGCTACTGTCCAGAATGAGCCTATGGAGACACAGGATAATGAAGCCCAAATAGAGGAGAGACTTGCTTACATTCCCTCAGTAAGGGAGGCATTTATTAGTATATTGCAGAATGAACTACTGAAGGTTTAGTAGGAATTAACTCAACATAAAGATGAAGTAGTGCACCTATGTGTACATCAATAATTAAGGAAAAAGTTTTAGGCACTCACAACCACTGAGGATGAAACCTTCACTCAAAATAGGGTTGAGAAGAAAAAGGTTGAGAAAGCATAAGAAAAATTACAAAAGGCTAAAGAGCAGTTGGAGACTATTTGCTCTCTTTATTCAGACACCCTATCATGTCGAGTTCCTACTAGAAACTATGCATTATTCCTCCTGGAAAGGTACCTCCTACTAAAAATCAAAGCTGTTAAGGCTAGCAAATCTATGGAAATCAAAACCACCCCAGACTTTGTCAAGTGTTTCAGAGAGCAGAATGAGTAGGTACAATGCCTCCTGTGTGAACATTACATGCACAATTTCTTTTTAGAAGATGACAGAGACAGTAACCCTGGCCCCTTTATAGGGGATGTCCAATTCCAACAATTTATTTCCTTTTCTACTAACCAACTCAAGTGGGCTAAGGCCCACAATACTTTTAGAAAGAGTGAATATGGCATCGACCTATGGGTTAGTGGGTAACCTACAAAACCCCTGTATCTCTCTGTCAAGCATAAGAAATTCATGAAACTAGCTGGTGTTGTAAGCTAATTAGGGTCATTACACATATATATTACACAAGTTGGGAAGGAGCACTTATAGTAGATCAAGGAAGAAGCCTTGTCTGCAGTCACACAAAGGTGGGAAGTCTCCAGCAATACTATTAGAAATAAAGAACCATTTCGATACTAGAATTTTAAATCTGCCTCCTCTCGCTTCCATAAATACAGTAACATGGCCTTAACTATGGGTGTTGAATGGGTAGGATATCAGTATATAACCCCAATCATATGGTATCCTCCAGATAAATATTCCAGTGACTACAACTTGAAGGATCAAGAAGTAAACTAGGCTTCTGTTGTACTTAATAAGAAAAATGGCTTCAGAGTTTATAAGGAGGGGGCATATCCCACCTATTCCCCAAATCAGCTGCACCTAAACCATTTAATTGCATGAGGACATGCAACAAGGTAGGTTGGGGAGTATGTTGGGTCAAGAAAAATGTACGTTTTCTCCTTATAAATAGATTCATTTAGCACTCATCCTCACATGATTATCTTTTTTTATGGATTAAAGTAGAGGAAATAACAAATAAAGTTGGGTAAAAATAATTAGTAACAAATTAGACAAATCTAAGAAGGAAAAATTGATTTTTACTATCTTTATGTGCAAAAGACGTGAATTGGACGATGGTTGTTTAATTGACAGAACAACACCATCTCATAAAGGAAAAATACAATGTCAGAGGAAAAGTAGGACATCGGAAGACCGTGCAGAATGATGCTATTTTATGACAGCAGATTAATTATTGTGAAATCCTCAAGATCCCTTGATCCTGAGGATTCACTTTTATCTATTTACTTTTATAAATATTATATATAAGGCCGAAAGTAAAACTGCACAACTAGTTCAGAAATTCATAGTTTATAATTATTCTTTTGGACATATAATATCATTACATTGGTGATTATCTAACTCTGTTACTTATTTTAATGAGGAAGATTGGATCTAATTCATAATTATATTCGAAATATCTCATAAGTGAAGACTTCTGGTGACTCTAGGCCCAATCAAGAGAAGATCTACTGCTTCACCTGTGCTATAATCTTTTCTATTTATTCTTTACTATTTGCTAATGTTAAGTTAATATCATTTTGATTACTGTGAGGATTGTCGATTCTGATTTACATTCGTTGTTCATTTGAGATTTAGATTTAGTTGTGTGTTATATATGAGTAATGATTTTGATTGAGTTGGTTATGTTAGTTCCAACATTAGATCGTTGATTCATTCCAAGTAATGTTATCATATATTTCAAAGATAGAATTGATCATTTTCCATAATATTCTCATTTGTTGTTCAGATATCATTTTATTATCATTTATTGTTCAATTGTCAGTTGTTGTTCAATTAGGATTTGTTGTTTAATTATCATTTGTTATTCAATTGTCACAGTTCTCTTTAATTATTGAGTGAGCTAGTTTCAATTCCTTTTAAGGCTACCGAGTGTGATTCTTTACAGTTGTATTCAAATATATTTGCTTTCATAATAGATTAAGTAGAATTGCAACGTATGTTATGAATTTTTTCAGAGTTACTTCTTTTAGAATTTTTGGATTGAGTTTGAAGAGATAGTCATTAGAAATTGCAATTATTTATTATTAGTTAACCTTTGAATTCATTGCATATATAGTGTTGACACTCTTGAAATAAAAATACTTGCCTTTAGTTGACAATTAATGTAGGAATTAAGATTTCCTGTAAAAGAAGATCTTAGTGCACCAACACAACCCTCACAAAAGGTACATATTGCATCTTTATATTTAGAACCCAATTAATTTTTATGGTATAGATGGCTTTTTTCTCATAAACCACTTGTCACTTGGTCAACTTTTGTGGAGTAAATGATAGAAAATTATGAGGTTACAAAGAGAAACACCTTCTTTAACTAATTAATAAATCTTAAGCAAAAGGGGTCAATGGTGGAGAACATTAAGGACTTCCAAAACTTGAATATAAGGGTAAATGATATTCCAAAGGAGCATAGGATTTATGTCTTCATAGGGACTTTAAAGGATAACATCCAACATGAGGTTCTCCTTTGGGAACCTAATTCATTGGAGAAGGCATTTAGGTTGGCAAGAAAAATTGAAAGAAAAATTATGACAACAATGAATCCTATCACTCACAACTATAATGATGGAAGTGTTGTTGTTCCTAGCCTTCCATAACCTACAAGGTTGATACCACAACAATTGGAAGAAAAAAGAGCAAAAGGGCTTTGTTAGAATTGTGATATAAAATACATTAAAGGTCATAAGTGTGCTAAGAATAAATTAATTTACATAGATTGGGAAGAGGAGCAAGAAAAGGCACAAGAAATGTCAAAAGAAGAGGATATACACCAGGAACCAACCCTAGAGAAAGAAGAAATGAATCTGACCATCTCTTGTAATGCATTCAAAGGAATTACCACTCCTTAAACTCTTAAGATAGAAGGACATATCAAGAATAGAAATGTAATAGTGTTGATTGCTTCAGGTAGTACCCATAATTTTATTCAATGTATGATAGCCAAGGAATTGAATTTCTTCCTATATCTAGCACTAGACCATCAAGTGATGGTTGCAAATGGAGGAACCATAAATTTCTCTAGAAAGTGCCATAATATCAAGCTATCCATGGGATAATATGTATTGAATAGTCCAATTCTTTCCATTCCCATGGGCGGTGTTGATGTTGTAGTAAGAGTCCAATGTTTACAATCTTTGGGTACGATAGCTTTCAATTTTCAAAACAAATTCTTGAATTTTTTTTGGGAAGGAAAGGAATTTGAATTTAGGGGTATCGCAGGGAAACTAGGAAAGCTAATCATCTCTAATGGCATGAAAAAGCTTATAAATAAATAACAGTGGGGCGTAATTCCATAATTATGTTCACTAGAGGTTCAAACAAAAAAAATAATCTATTTATCCAGATCTCCAAAATGTCTCAGACAATCATTCTAAGGTTAAAGCAGTGGAAAATAACATCAATCATCAATAACAAGTTCTCCAACCCTTAAAGGATAACCTCACTTTGGCGCAAAATCGAATGAAACAACAAGCAAATTAACATCGTAGCAAAAGAAGTTTTGATGTGGGCAACTGGGTATTTTTATGGCTACAACCATACAAGGAAATTTCCCTTAAGCAATCTAAGAAGGATAATAAATTATCACCAAAGTACTATGGCCCTTACAAGGTGTTGCTAAACATTGTTACTATTGTATGAAAATTGGAGTTTCTAGCATCTTCCCGAGTGCACCCAGTTATCCATGTTTCATGCTTAAACAAGGTTATAGGTGACAAGCTCCATTCAAACAATATTGTTAGCACTTAATAATGAACTAAAAATCATTGTGGAACTTGAAGCATTCATGGAAACAAGAACTCGAGAGCTACGAAATCGATCAATTTCAGAGTATATCATCAAGTGGAAGAAATTACCTAATGAAGATTCTACATGGGAGGATGATAATTTTATAGAGAAGCATCTAGAACTACTCAAGCATTGAGGAAAACACTATTTTGAAGGAGAAGGGCATGTTAGTTCCCTATACTATTAGTGTAGCCCCTTATTTTTTTTAGCACAACCCCCTTATTGTATTGATGTGCCCATGTAGCACCCATATTGTTATTATTGTGCCCCATAGAAGCCCAGTATTATTATTGTTGTTCCCTTACAATATTATTGTGATGTAGGTTCTGACCATGTTATTACCCCTAAGACTCATATATATAGAAAGGAGGTCTTGTCATTTGTATCATCCAACAATTCATATGTGTAGTGTAAATTAGGTCTCCCCCTTGAAGAGGTTGATTTTGAAGTTGTTGATCTATTTATTATTCTATTTGGTGATTTGGTTGCATAACCAATACTTGGCCTTATTACAGATAGACAAATAATAAAGAGCTCCACAAAATAGCTCATCATAATGATTAGATTCATGAACACATTTCTCAATATTTGCATTAGTAGCTAAATCCTCAACCACCTTGGAAGGATCTTATAGCTTTGCAGGAATAGTAGCTAGATTCAATTAATGTAAAGGTTGGAGTTCCTTTCTAACATGACTATAATCTCGAAGGGTAAGAAAACCAATCTACAAACGGAATCGAGGCCAAATCTTCTTCGAATCTCTCTTTAATTCAAGGGTTATCCTTGTTCTAATTGTTTATTAGGGAACTTCTCTATGTAAAATATATGGGGTATGTATCATTTACTTGAACCAAATTTGGTGTATAATTATCAGTTTCTTGATAGCTTCATTAAAGAGGAATATTAAAGCAAGGAAAAAGTGCTCCCTAGTTTAATTAAGGACAAGAGAAGCAACCATAACAAGAATACGAATTATTGATTTGATCTATATTCTATTCAATCCTAAAGTCCTTTTTGTTATGTCCCAACTATGTTATGTAGGTTGTTTTCCTATCAAAACATATAATAGTTCCCTAAGGACTGGGTCCCACTCATCTATAGGGTTGCTAATAGATTTTCCTTTAACTGGGCCCAAATTTTATTTAATACTTTAGCCAAGTATATTCTTCATTTTCACTCCAATCAAACAACCACTCATAACCCTCCTTTTTATATGTCTACCTATATAATGGATTCTATCAATTTATCTTTATACTTTCCATCTATGGATTGGAAATGGACACTTTCTGACCCTCTGCCCATTCACATTTACCATAGCATATTGTGGGAGGAGAATTATTTCAATCGCTTTTAACACATTCATCAGGTCATCATGATTCCCATTTACCAAGCCATATTGAATTCCAACCTTCCTAGAATGTCTTCATATACTATGGATTGTCTATCGAGAATTGGGGACTAGTTCATGGAAGAACTTTTTAGATATATATTAGGCTTTTGGGAAGCAACAATAAACTGCATGTTTTTCCCCTTTACATTCCACACAATATTTTACATAGAGAAGTTCCCTAATAAACAATTAGAACAAGAATAACCCTTGAATTAAAGAGAGATTCGAAGAAGATTTGGCCT
>Ga0115851_100502_pt1 | contig 17688 bp, 20 predicted proteins | sample InSIn2gowninarea_FD_83865 | JGI IMG/M metagenome (GOLD analysis project Ga0115851, IMG submission 83865)
ATACATGATGATCACTCCAGAGTTGGTAGAGCTGAAATTGTAGTTAAAGGAAATTCTTGACAATGGTACATTAGGCCAAGTATATCACAATGGGGCACATCGGTATTGTTTGTGAAGAAGAAAGATGGTACTCTCAGGTTGTTCATTGATTATAGGAAATTGAACAAGGTGACTATCAAGAACAAGTATCCATTTATGATGATTGATGATTTGCTCGATCAGTTGAATGGAGTAGCTATGTTCTCAAAGATTGATTTGAGATCCGAATATCATTAGGTATACATCAAGGAAGATGGAATTTACAGGACAACTTTCTAGACCAGGTATGGACATTATGAGTTTGTTGTAGTTCCATTTGGTTTGACTAATGCTCCAACTACCTTTATGTGCTTGATGAATAATGTGTTGCATCCTTATCTAGACAAGTTTGTTATTGTGTTCATTGATGACATATTGATGTATTCTAAGAATGAAGAAGAGCATGTCGAACACTTAGCAGCAGTGTTGGGATTGCTAATAGAGCATTAGTTATATGCCAAACTTAGCAAATGTGGTTTGTTTTAGAAAAAGGTACATTACTTGGGACATGTGATTTCCAAGGAACACATAACAGTTAATCCAGAGAAGATAAGAGCTATCATGGAGTGGGAAACTCCTAAGAGTGTGGATGAGGTAAGATCATTTACGGGGTTAGTAGGTTATTATAGCAGGTTCATCAAGAACTTATCATAGATTGCATATCCCATCACATCATTGCAAAGGAAAGGTAAGAAGTTCGAATGGACAGAGGAATGTCCAATAAGTTTTGAGAAAATGCAAAAATTGTTGACACATGCTCTAGTGCTAAAGATTATCTATCCAGACATAGAATTTGTGGTATGCACAAATTCTTTCAAAGGAGGACTTGGTGGAGTTCTTGTGCATGAGGGATAGCTAGTATGCATGAGTCATGAAAATTGAAGGATCATGAGAAGAATTATCTGACACCTGATCTTGAGTTGGCAGCGATCATCCATGCATTGAAGAAATGGAGGCACTATCTTCTTGGTAGGATATTTGTACTAATGAGTGATCATAGTGGATTGAGGTATCTATTTGAACAACCAAATTTGAATTCCATGCAAGCTAGATGGTTGGCCATGGTTAGTGAGTTTGACTTTGAGATTAGGTACATTAAAGGTAAAGAGAACATGGTTATAGATGCTCTTAGTAGGAAGATACAGGTGAATCACATAGCAACCATGAGCTCTTATGGGACATAATTAGAGGTTCATATCATACAGGAAAGTCAATAGGATAATAAGTAAATGGAGCTCAAGCACATATTATAGTAGAGTACAGGTCCCGGAACAGGTATAGGTTGTTGGCATAGTGGGTCCTAAGCCAAGTTCAGAGTTAGTTGCACCAAAAAAATCCCTACACTACTGGCCCTTTTGGCATCAATCCGCGAAGCGTGGACTGAAGTCTCACCTAAAGTAGTATGGGGGATGCTGGAACCAAATTTTTGCACCCAAATATTAGCATGATGTCCTTTTGTGCCCTAAATCTGCCTTCGCACAAATTGATAAGCCCTCATGGCTTATCAATGTAACTTCCTTTAGTCAGCCTCTAAACCTCTACGAAGGTCTACAAATGGCTTTTGCGAACCCTAAACAAGTGAATTAACTACTTACGCACATCATAGATTATCCTTAACCCAGTATTTACTCAGATCTACTTAAGTGTTTGATAACTTTAACAGATAATGATATAATGTTTGCGTAAACACTTAACATAAATTGCGTTCAGATAACAATATAGATCAAGTAGAGTCGTGCATCAATACATCATTATTTCATACAACCATAATTCATCACAACATAAGTGCATTCATACATAACAGAAGTAAAGAGATAAACATAAGAATTTCTGTAATAATGTTTCTTTATTGATGTTTAGTTAAGCCTACAAACTCAAGACTTCCTTGCACACTCAACTATGGACACTACTCTAGGCCTCTATGCACACAACTGTAGAGACTTTCTTCCTAGTCTTCTACGCTAACTTAGACTCCTTTCATTATACTCATAAACAAACTCTACTCTTATATTATTATGCCTTAGACTCTCTACGACACACCTATTTATACAATCCCATGGTAAATGGACCATGGATAGATCTTTAAAAAACCGAGTCAACTTACATAAAATAGGGTAAAACCCTTTTTTACTCTTTAATTAACTACGTGCTCCACAACCACAATTTGTAGAGACTTTACATCAAAACTTGGGATTTTGCCCCAAAATTGACCGAGGGGACCCCATCCCAACAGAGGTATAGGAATAGGTGAATGTACATGTGGACAATATGTGGAATATTATCTCATAGTAGATGGCTTGATCATATTTAGGGACAACATATATGTTATGAGCGCCAATATTGTAGCAAGAATGTTGCAACTCCTAGGGCTACCAACTTTACTTTATCAACCCAGGGTTCGTACAAACTTGGAGGTGACAGTGTTGTATACACAAATAGATGCAACGGATCCACTATTTGTCACTGCTGAGCTGGAGATAGACCACTAGGGTTTCTCTAACTAGCCTTCTATTGATTTATAATAATTTTGATTACCAATGGAGAAAGGGGAATTTTACCCTAATTGAGGGAATTGAAATATTATCTACTACAGTAATGAAAGACCAAGATAAATGCTTAAAACACACAACTCATCTAGCTATCTGTTAAGAGATCTTTCTTCAGATGAATTCTAATCTAGCACATGTGGAACCCTAACTATCCTAAGCATGCAATCTAATCTAATCAAGCACTTTATTGCTATGCATATGAACGAACACAACAACCTTTTCTTTTTGTCCTTTTTGTGAAAACATGAATGCTAATTCTTCTTCATTGTATGGCAGGTGGGTTAGGTGTGGAGAGAGGTGGTTGTGAAGGGTCAGATGGATTGAGAGGAAAGTAGGGGTCTTCTCCTATCTTTCTTGATGCATTTTTCACAAATTGGCCTGAAAAGAGGCCACTACAGGTCATCCTATAGGATGCCTACAAGATGTCCTAATGCACCTACAAGATCCATTATATTCCTACAAGATCAAGCCAAAAGCATAAGGAGTGTTTTAGACAGTGGTATAGGGCTTAGGGAAGGTGAGTGATGGAAGTAATAAGGCAAGGAAGTAGCTAGGACTTCCTCAGAACTCAAACCAAAGTTTGTAGGATGGTTGGATTTGCTCAACAAACATGGAAAGTTGTTCTTATGAAATGATAAGTCAGTTTATGGGCTTAGTGGCTTTTGGCGATTATGGATGGATAAGGTTAGACTGGGGATACTGATATGAGATCTTCCTGTACTATTGAAACTCCTGCAATACACACATCACTGGCATTTACCCATAAATTATGTCAAAACAAGAAATATGTCCAACAACATAAGACAACACAATTTCATCATTCATTTTCCAAGTTCATGCATGGAAATACTTGCAGCCTATTGTGAAACACCATGAAATCTAATACAAAGCTGGAGATATCAGAAATAACAACTACAACCTATCCTTGAAAACTGAAAGATGTTGGTCTAATTAGCAGAAAACCATAAATTTCATAAGAAATCAGAATTCTGCCTTTTTGGGGCTGAATGGGAGTTTTTCCTTCAAACCATGGTCCCTGAAGGGAGGAGTGAGGTAAGATCCACCTGTTATCATCATTTTTGGTATTACTTTATCTCTTTAAATCTACTACTACAACTATGCACAAATGGAATAAAACTAATCAAGTTCACTAATACTTGCAATGAAACAATGCCAAAATTAATTCAACAAGTAATCTATGAAATAACCTAAGCATACAAGTACAGTAAGAGGAACCTCTGCTGCTAGGGTTGGGCCCTAACCCAAGAGATTCATCCCTCTGATTCAACTCAGTGCTGGATCAAGGAAAATCTCATTTTCATTAACATATCAAAAAATACATAACAGTGTTTTGCCACAATCCTTCAACTCGAAAGTTCTTAGTTATCTTGCATAAAAAATCTAAATCCTAATGAGGCTCTAGGCCTTCTTATTTATACAACTGAAGTTTCCAACAAATTCCTTAAATACTGGGAGGCTTGGCTCTCAATCTCAAGATGAATTGGTTCTTAACTATCACTGGCTCGACTGCCAATGATCTTCATGCCTCGGCTGCCTGCAACTCCAAGCCAGTCTGATTTGATTTAAGGATATTCGAATGAGTGAGGATTTAATGAGGAAGATCCATCTCCTAAAATCTCTCCTTGTCTCATTCGAGTTCCTACACCTTACTTAGCCATAATTTCCATAATTTTCTCCCAAAAACCTGCAATCAATACACATTGGACCACTAGACATAACATCTTACTTTTACTCATCTCATTAAGAAAAATATAATTAAAAAATGTTAGGAATTATGAGAAGAGTTGATTTTAGTAAGCTTGGAGGTGTATTAAGTTCCATATATTTACCCAATGATGAGCCTCATCATCACCCTCGTACTGAAAGTGTTGCTCATCCTCTGAGCAACTTAATCAATGTCCATGTCCTTCATTGCTCTGGTGGCTTCCCTGACATCCCATTCTTTTCTTATAGTCTCCTCTTCCTGTGAATAAAATCATGCCTTCCTCTTTATCTCTTCCCACTGATTTCTTTCTTCTTCTTCTTTCCTTCCTTCCAACATTCCTAAAAGCAATGGTGGACTGAGCCTCAAGCCAATCTAATTGTCTTTGAGTCTTTGTAGACCCTTCTTATACATGGGGGTTCTATTTATTGCCTCTCTCATTCTGTTAGGAGAATGGTATGCTCTATTTTTTAGGCTATAAGGCAAGGTGTTCGATCTCCTTTGGCAAGCTTGCATGTTGTCATCTCCTAGCAATCTGAACATGTCTTCAAAGTGTGTGGCTGCTTGTTCTTGTGTATCAAGGTACCTAAGTGTAAGCTTGGGATCATTTTCAATGAGGTTGTGGGTGTTGATGATAGCCATTGGGTTAGATTGTTCAGCTCTGATAATAAGGGTTTATGTCTCTTCTTTTATCATTACCTTTTTCATCTCTGTAGCTCTTTCCTCCTCATGATTCATCCATGATGCTCAGGCCATGAATTGCAAGTCTCCTAGTTTTGAATTTGGGTCCCACACATTAAAATCTGTCAAGGCCAAGTTGTGTAGGTGAAACTCAGATATTTTTTTCTCTATCTTCCAAGGTTCTTTGACCATAGAGATCAATGAATTGTCTATAGTCCTGGAAGGGAATAGTTCCTATTTGTGCTAGAGTCTTGATTTGGAATTGTAGCCATTGTTCCTTGAGATACAAGGCATAAGACTTTGCTGGCATCCTGCACTAGATTGCCTCCAAGGATAAACTAGCCATAGCTTTGAATTGGCTTTCCCTTTCTTGTAGTTGTCCCCTTAGCCATGCATTCTATTTTTCTAACTGGGATTTCATAATTTCTTCTCTATCCCTTATGCTACTTAGTTCTTTGCCCATCTCCTTCAATCTCTCCTTTATGTGCCCTACATCCTCCATCCCTTTTGATTTGGAAATTCTCATCCACCTGAGTTTCCTTTCCATCTCTTTTACAAGTTCAAAGAATAGGGGAATGGTAAACTTTTGTGGGATTACTCTACCTCCTTCAATGAACCTATAGTAGGAGATGAGGTTTGGTTGTGGACTAGGTTCTCTCAGTTCTTGTTCTTGTTTCTTTGTTTCTTGTTGAGTAATACCTTCTTGGACCCTTTTCTGTGTTTCCTGTATGTTTGAAAGAGTTTCATGTAGGAGGGTCTCTGCTTCCTGAAGGTTTGTTTGTGTCTCCTATATGATACCTTTTCGCTTTGATGAGGCTGACCTCATGACAGGCCTCCTATCATAAGTGATGGGATATTTGGGAGAGGCTTGTTCTGATGATCCTTCTCTTGCTTTTTCTCTATTGGGACTACGTTTTATTTCTACTTTGGTGAATCCTCAATGACAATTGGAGTTTTGGAGGGGGTTTGAAGTCTCCCTTGTCTAATCCTAGTGCTCTTTCTTGTCCTAAAGTATAGTGGGGTTTGTCTTTTCCTCTTCCACTTTGATTTTATAGGTGTACTTAGGGTAGTAAGAGAAACTTTTGCCTCTTTCTTTGTGGGCTCTAGAGATGCCCTTGGTGATTCTTCTCCTTCTTTGCCTTGAGCTACAAAGTTTGGCTCATCCTTCTATCCTTTTTTGTCTCCACCTTCCTCTTATTCTTCTTCCTCTATTTCTTCAATTTGCCCATCTATCTCTTCTTTTGTTTCTTTCTCTGTCTCTTCTTCATTCTCCTCCTCTATTTCTTCTTCTTTTTCCTCCTCTGTTTCTTCTTCATTTTCCTCCTCTGTTTCTTCTTCATTTTCCTCCTCTAATTCTTCTCCCTTCTCACTAGTAATGGGGCTTTTTTCATATTCAAGAGCTTGAATTGCTCCTCCTACTTGCATGTCTCTAAAGGTTGTCCATGTAATAGGGAGTCTTAGGTTTTGTAGATCATCTTCAAGGATGAGTTTGATCAACCCATGATGGGCTAGTTGTTGATGTTTTCCCTCCTGCACTTTGATGCTCATGTCTATCATTGACTATACGAGGAAATAGGGTATACTCAATCTGTTTTGAGGAGGTGTGTTCTCTCCAAATCTTAGTTCTTGGAGGATCCTGAAGTGGTATCCATACACCACATTGTATCTCCCTTCACATGATATTATGTAATGAGGTGGTGATTGACTTCATTCCAAGGGTATGAAATGATATCCCTTCTAACCCCATTTTTTTCCTCCATTGGCTCCTCCCCTTCCAAAAAGAATATTTTCTTTGCAAAGGTGTTGTTACCCTTGTCCTATTTTCTCCATGGTAACCCTAAAGGGAGTGCAATGATCCTCCTTATAACTTCATGGGTAATTACTATTGATAATCCTTTTACCATAGTAGTGTCTTTGGTTGTAGTGAGGGGTATGAGTGAGAGGGCAAATTCTCTGGCCACGTCATCATCATAATCTCTCATCCTCTCAAAGAACCCCATCCATTGGTGCCTTGTGAAAATTTCCACTGCAGGAGGATGATGGTGGATCCTTGATGTGTTTGTGCATTCTCTCTTGTTGAAACCTTTTGTCATTTTTCCTTGGTAATTGTGAAGGCTTGCGAGGATACAATTTAAGAATTCTAGTAGGTGAGGGAGGTATGAACGTTAACTTTTAGTGACATGCAATACAAATCTCCCATACTGCAATTTTCTTAATCAAATTGAGGATTTTTTATTATTTCAAATGGACACTATGGAAGGTATAGCTCCTACCTCAATTTTTTATTTTCTGGTTAGGATAACCTTTAATTTATCCTCCCTTAGTGCCCACTGATAGTCTTGTAGGTTGATTCCTCTATATCCTATAGGTTTCCTGTGTTGTAGATGTTGGATGTCTCCTGTAGGTGCTACTTCAGGAAAGCAGAGAGCAACCTCTTCATTTGATGAATTCTTGAAAAAAAAATTGCTCTCTTTGTGTGGGAATTAGTGTTTTATTTCCATATATGGATGATCGTGTGGGGTGGTGTGTTGGCTATCCAAGTACGAGCACCTCCTTTTGAACCGTTGGTCCCACTATCAGTCCATCATTCTACCTCACCTCATAATCATCTCCCACTCCTTTCCTCCATAACTTAAGCATTTTTGGCTTTATTCCCCCTTTCTTTTGATTTAACTTTTACCATGTGTGGAGTGTTCTAACTATTTTCTTCTTGTCAACTGGCTGAAGGTGTCCAAGTTAACTGACCACCTTTACTTATAAAATCGACTCTCACATAATTCTATAGTTTTTATCATATTGTACTAACGAGAGAGCATGAGTAATATGACATACCTATGGGTAATATGCTTTGATGATGATGCATGTTGGAGGGTGATGCCTCTTTGTTGTGTTTTTGTTGCATATTCTTCTGTGCATTTGTCTCTTTTGATGCTTGTTTGGTTTGATGTGAAGGTGTTGGAAAGTGATGCTGGTGATATTCTTTAAGCCGTTGCTGAGCTCTAGAGGAGCTTCTTTGTAGGAATTTACAGGGTAAGTTCCTCAGATAGAACACCAAAATGACACCGCTCACAACCAGATCACAGATCAATACACCAGTATTTTTGAGTGGTTAAAACCCTCAAAGAGGGAAACAGTCCACGGCCTGAGCCAACGCGGCCACTTCAGGCAATTTATTAATAAAAGAATGAAAATTTACACAAGCTTCTCTCACAGACGGATTACCCTAACAATGACCCTCCATGCGTTTTAAATAGAAATCATGGACCAATCGGGTGTCAAGCCACAGATCAAGTGTCGATAATACCGAGGAGAGAATGAACCGTCGGATCACTATATATCGTGACCGTCAGATTGTAAGTTACAAAATGTACATAGTAAAGAAACACACTTTACCTAACCCTATACTAGACCAAGTTGTACTTAACTATTTCCTATGTGTCGGAATATCCTAACATCCCCCCTTAAGAACAACTTGGGATAGGATTGAAGGATTTACAAATATGACACAATAGGAGAAGGAAGGAGGCACTAGAGCCTATCCCCCCTTAGTGACAACTTCCTGAACTCCAACCATAAATCGAAGTTTAGTGAACTTCGCCTCTGTGAGAGCCTTTGTAAAGATGTCTGCAACTTGATCATCTGTTGAAAAATATTGCACTTCAAGAACATGGTCGTGAATGAGCTTTCTGATGAAGTGCATGTCTAGTTCAATGTGTTTGTTGTGCTGATGTTGGACTGGATCTTTGCATAGTTGAATGGCACTTTGATTATCACACCAAAGTGTAGTCGGATGCTGCTGCTCAAAGCCAAACTCTGATAGGATCTGACGAAGCCACAAGGCTTCCTTACTAGCTTCTACGGCACCACGATACTCTGCTTCTGCTGACGAAAGAGAAATGGCACCCTGTTTCTTGCAAGCCCATGTAATAGGTCCTGAACCAAGAGTGAACACATAACCGGCAGTAGACTTCCGATCATCAGGGTCACTAGCCCAATCAGAATCAGTGAAACCAACCAATAGAGGAGTTGCTTCGGCACTGTAATGAATCCCAAACTGAAGTGATTTGTTTCATTGCTTCATCAGGAGTATCAAGTTCTGCAATATGGAATCTAAGATCTAGAGAAATAGACATCCCTATCAATCCACATGCTTGATCTTGCCTATTTTCCCATTTAGCAGCCTTATCTTCATCCTTCGGTTTCTTTTCTTGGCCTGAGGCTATTCTGTAGAGACCTTTACTTCTAAGTAAATCCTCAATGTAGGACAACCATTGGAAGTAGTTGGTGCTGTCAAGGGTAACTTGGTATTGACTTTCCATTTCAACAGAAACTGAAGCTAAAGATGTTGAAACTAAGTGTTCCAATGGATAGATCTCGAAAAATTAGGCAGGTTTAAAAAAAACGGCTCTTGAGAGAGAGAGAGAGAGGTTGATGCTTTGGGTTGTGTGCTTGCTTTGAGAAAGCTCTTTTTCCCCTACAAAACAAAAAACACAAAACCCAACATGGACATACAAAGAAAACGAACCTTACGGCTCAAAGTTAGCTTTAGCCGGAAACTAAATATTTTCCTCAATGTTTCTGATTTTCCGAGATCACACTAAGGCACAGGGAAAAGAGCATACGCATGAGAAAAATCCTTCCTTTCTGTTTCTGATTTGCCCAGATCGCACAGAGTCACGGGGCAAAGAGCATACGTAGAAATGAAAGGTTCAGATCCGGTAATTAAAAAAATCTAAATAAACCGAAACCGAAATAAACAGAGAGAAAATAACTGTAAACTGCAAATAAACATTGTATACCTCCAGATCTTAAAAATGACACAGCTAGGGCTACCGGAAACATTTTCACGTGAAATGAAAGGGGTTCCTCATTGGAACAGATGCTCCCAACACAATAGAGCAGTCCTCTCGGCCCGAAAGTAGTCAGAAACAATAGATCTAGGAAACGACAGTCGCATGCAGTTCTACCGGCTTCAGATTTGGATCAACAACGGACACGACCCTCAAATTGCTCTGATACCATGTACGAATTTACACAGTAAGTTCCTCAGACAGAACACCAAAAGGACACCGCTCACAACCAGATCACAGATCAATACACCAGTATTTTTGATGTGGTTAAAACCCTCAAAGAGGGAAATAGTCCACGACCTGAGCCAACGCGGCCACTTCAGGCAATTTATTAATAAAAGAATGAAAATTTACATAAGCTTCTCTCACAGACGGATTACCCTAACAATGACCATCCATGCGCTTTAAATAGAAATCATGGACCAATCGGGTGTCAAGCCACAGATCAAGTGTCGGTAATACCGAGGAGAGAATGAACCATCGGATCACTACATATCGTGACCGTCGGATTGTAAGTTACAAAATGTACATAGTAAAGAAACACACTTTACCTAACCATATGCTAGACCAAGTTGTACTTAACTATTTCCTATGTGTCAGAATATCCTAACATTCTTCATCCCTTGAGTCCTTATGCTGAAGATGGTTGCAAACTGTGAGATTTCCTTTGTGGGATAGGCTGCTACAGGATTTCCTACGAGATACCTACAGGATGTCTTGTAGATCCATTTCCACTAAACTTTCATACTTTTTCTCAACTCCAAATCAAGAGCGATGTGGAAATGAGTGGAGAAGGGTGAAAGTGAATGGTAGGTGAGAGATGTTGTCTCTACGTATTGTTCCTCTTTCCCTCTTCTATCTCCGGTTTTTTTTTTTTTTGTAATTTATTTATATATTTTTTGAATTGATTTCTTTGATGGATGCAGGGGTGACATGGTGATGAAAGGAATGGCTATGACATGGTGGAGCAAATGGTTTTCCTTTTTTTATTCAAAGAAACGCTTGTCATCCCTTTGCTCTCAGACTACCTTTTTTGGGATTTTCAAGGCCACTGTAATTCCTACAGGAAAATCATGTAGGTTTACAGGGAATCCTGTAGGATTACGTGGAATCTTGTAGAAAACACAACATTTGTGTAAGATGAGCTAGAGGGGTTTATAAGTGGAAGAATAGGTGAATAGTGGAAGCTATGAGATGGGTGGATTGAAACATGGCTTTTATAGGTCCTTTTGTCCCTCTCATGATGTTCTTATCCTCCTCTTGTGGACCTACAACACAAAATTTCCAACTTTTTTGTATCCTTTTTCCTCTTATTTTTCTTTTGTAAAACAACTAGTCTACCAGCGAGGAGTTCTTCATCCTAGTTGCCTGCCCTGGGTGCCTCAAAAGAAGTTTTCACCTAGATATCTTTTTATTTTCTTCTTCTTCTTTTTTTTAAACACCCTTGGGCCACCTCAAGAGGTTTTCACCTGAGTCTTTTTTTTCCAGGGACTTGGTGGGATGGAATCTAGGACTTGCTCTACCACCATCATTGTCTTACTAATGCTATTGAAGAATTCTTGCTTTGATAAGGGCTTCTTGTAGACGTTTAATACATACCCATTGACAAGAAAAGGGATAGCCTCTGCATCAATGGTTCCTATCTATACAACACCATTATCATGACATTTTCTATGACATAAGGCCCTAACCATCTAGTCCTTAACTTTCCTTTAAAATCATTGTACCGAGAATCATAAAAAAATGCCCAATCACCTTCTTGAAACCATTTGTCATTTATATTTTTTTCATGCCAAATTTTCCTTTGAACTTGAGTCACTTCTGTGTGCAGTAGGGCCTGCATCCTAAATTCATCTAACCCATTTAGCTAGAGAAATATTTATTGTTGTGCCCTGGTGAGATCTAGATCCAATTGTGCTACCATTCTTAAGGAGTTGTATTCAAATTCAATGGAAATTAGGGCTTTCTTCCCATAAACCAACTCATAAGGCGTGAACCCAGTGGTGGTCTTCCAAGTGGTATTGTAGGCCCAGGTAGCGCAACTACTTTGTCTGCCCAATCCTTTCTATTGCTACTAATCACTTTGGTTAGAATTCCTTCCAATGCTCTATTGGTTACCTCCACATGCCCATTAACCTGTGGGTGGTAAGGAGTGGATGTTATGTGCTTGATCTTGTGTTGGCTTGACAAATTCTCAATCATGTGAGATGTAAATTGATTGCCTTGATCGGTGACCAATTCTCTAGGGTACCCAAACTTATAAAACACATTTTCCCTTAAGAATTCAACCACCTTTTCTTCTGTTTCTATTTTGAAGGCCTTGGCTTCAGCCCACTTGGTTAAATATTCAGCGCACAAAATGATGTATTGCTTCTGTTTGGACAGAGGGTTATTGGGCCCAATGAAATCCATGCCCCACTTATCAAATGGTTTGGAAGTCACTTGAGGTTGCAGAGGCATTTCATCCATTGGGGTATGTTTCCCCATCCTTTGGCACCAATCACACTGACTGCTATACCTCCTCACATCTTGGTGAAGAGTGGACTAGTAATAACCAGCTTGTAGTACCTTCAATGTTGTTCTTTTGGATGAAAAGTGACCTCCACAAGGCCCATCATGATAGGTCAAAAGGATGTCAAATACTTCCTCCTCCATGAAACATCTTCTTAGAATTTGATCCGAGCCTAACTTGAAGAGATTTCCCCCCATCCAAGTGAATGGGGTGCTCTTCCTTATGATCTTGCTCTTTTCCTTGGAGGACAAGTTTGGTGGAAACTGTGCAAACACCAAGTATTTTCTATGTCAGCAAACCATGGAGAGAGAAATGAAATGGTGAATAAGTGTTCATCTGGTAATTGACCATCAACCATTCCTTCCTCCCCTACAGGAAAAGTCAGTCTAGATAAAAAATATGCAACAACATTCTCCTTGCCAAGCTTATCAATAATTTTTAAATCAAATTGTTGCAGTAAAAGTAACCATCTAATAATCTAAGAATTTACATTAGGTTTATTCATCAATTATTTAATTGTAGCATGGTCATTATGTACAAATGTTTGGTAGCTAGTAATGTAATGGCTAAATTTATTCAATGAGTGCACAACAACTAGGAGCTATTTTTCAGTCACTATGTAGTTCAGGTCGGCTTTTGACAGATTCTTACTGATGAAGTAAATGGCATAAGGTAGCTTGTCATCTATCTAGACTAGAGCTACTCCTATAGCTTTGTGAGAGGCATCGGCATGTATATGGAAAGGAAGAGACCAATTTGGGCCTCAGAGAATAGGTGTACTAGTCAACTTGTCCTTTAGGGTTTCCATGGCTTCTTGATAGTTTTTTGACCATAAAAATTCAGAGTCTTTGGCCAATAACCCAAATAAAGGAGAAGTTAACTTTCTGAAATATTTTATAAATCTCCTATAGAATTCAGATAAACCTAAAAAGCTTCTAACATTCCTCTGTTTTTGCGAAGTTGGGACCCTTTTTATGATGGCTATCTTATTTGGGTCTACTTGCAGTCCTTCTTGGGATATTGAGTGATCTAGAACAGTCCCTGTAGTCATCAAGAACTCACATTTTTCGGGACTAAGGCATAAGTTCATTTCAATGCATTTGTTTAGCACCTTACCCTGGTTAGAGAGAGCCTCCTGGAAATCACACCCATAGGGTGTAAAGTCATCCATATAAATTCCTACTACATCATGGACTAGCAAAAGTACCCCAAGGATAGTGAAGGTGGTTTTATCCTCGTCCTCTGGGCTAATATGGATTTGATTGTACCTATTGAACCAATCTAGGAAAGAGAAAAACTTTTTCCCTACCAGTCCATCTAACACTTGGTCAATGAAAGGTAGAGGGAAATGGTACTTTTTTGTTACTTTGTTTAACTCTCTATAATCAACACAAATCCTCCACTTCCCATTTTTATTTGGGACCAGCACCAAAGGAGACACCTACTCACTGTTCGAGATAGGGTAAATGAATCCTGCATCCAACAACTTTTGCAATTCATCTTACAATATATCCTTGAGAGCTGGATACATTCTCCTTTGGGGTTATCAGATTGGTTTGCAACCTTTTTTGGTATAAATGTGGTGAGTACACACTGAAGGGTGAACTCCCTTCATCTCTTTGTAAGTCCAAGCAACAACATCCAAATTGTTCCTTAGCATGTTACATAACTCTTCTTCTTGATGTACAGGAAGAGAGGGGTTGATTTTCAAAGTTCTTTTAGGGCTGAATTCTATTGTCTTGACATGAGTAGGGTTTGAATAAGCTAAGCATAGATCAATTTGATGGTTTCTCTTGGTTTCATTCACTACTTCCTATAGAGACAAGGTGTTGGGAGTAGGATTTCAGAGGATGTGTTCAATCAAATCATCTTCATCAGGTTGTCCTCCTCCCGTGGTAGTTTGTAGGGTATAGTGTTGGGTGGAGTAGACTTCATCTTCTTCCTCCTCTTTTAGCTATAAAGGTAAAGAATGTTCTAAAGATGGTTGAGCAGGAGGGTACAAGACCAACTTTTTGGATAGATGCCCATTTTTTATAGTCATGTTTCTAGCCTTGTAGCTGATGTAGGCATCAACATTGGCTAACCAAGGTCTCCCAAGTATGAGAGGATAGCCATTAAACTTGGTCCTAGTCTGGAGAACTAGGGAGTTTGTAGGGTAATCCCAGGAGTCAATGGAGACCATGACATCCTCAACAATCCCCTCATGGGCTACAGTGGATCGGTCTACAAGTTGCAAGACAGTCGTCATATTTCTTAATGAGCCTTGGAGATTCAAATTGAGCATGGTGCCCTTAGTCATTACATTCATGAAAACCCTAAGATCAATCAAGGTATGTGGAAAAATGGTGCCATTAATGTGCACATCTACTACAAGGCTTCCAGGGTCTAAATACTTTGGGCAAATTTCTTGCCCCAACATTAAGTTAGACAATTGTCCAATGGCATTAATGGTAGGGTTGTCTCTTTTTCACCTCCCTGGATGTCGGAAACACTTCTCTTTAATAAGTTTGTTGTAAATAGGTACATCCTTAATGGCTTGGAGAAGTGGAATTTTGACACATAGTTTTTTCAATTCACCCAGAAGTTCATTCTCTTCTGGGGTAGGTTGGACTAGATGAGTTAATCTTTCAGGAAAGGGTGGTGGATTCACTCTTGGTATACTTTCCTTTCTTTCCTCCTCACTCTCCCTAGGTGGATATGGAGGTTGGTTGTCCAAGAGTACTGTCCCAGACATCATGTTTATTTCCTAAATTTCCATGGCATAAGCAGGGTAGGATGTCTCTCCATTGTAGACCTATTGTGACTGTCTGTTGTTCAGGTTCAGATTTGGTTGGGTGGACATCTGAGGTTGTATAGCTAGAGCAGGGTGTAAAAGTTGTGCTTGATTAGGAGGTGAAGGTAATAAAGCTTGAGCATTGTTGTATGGGGTCCCCCACCCCTTGGGTGGTGCATTCCAGTGATGTTGAGGAGTATATGGTTGAAATGGTTGGTTGGATGATTGGGAATGGTACGGAGGTGCAAAAGACCACGGATAAGGTATAAACTAGGAGGGATGAGCAGGGGGGCCCCAAGAGGGAATGGATGTTTTTTGGTTAGGGTTGTAATATGCATAGGATTACCCTTGCATGCCATGTTGGTATGGTTAAAGCCTATGACGCCTTCTTTGATTTATGTAGTAGAGTTGTTTATTCACCCCTTTAGTTCCCTGATACACAGCTTTTCGTCTAGGTAAAGAAGGGAACTTGCTTGTGGATTTGTTTTCTTCACATATCGAGTAGATTTCTATAATTTTTAATGGACATTCATTCATAGGATGCCTCCTTGTGCATCTAGGGCAGAAAATGGATAATGCTCTCTCTGCTTCCTCCTCATTCCTCCTGATGTGCATAGTGTCCATCTATAGGGCAAGGGTTTACAACATTTCACTCTTAAAATCTTCCAACATGTTTCCAATTTCACCATTCATAGATGTGTTGGAAGAGGATGAGTTGGCCACTAGTTGATTACCCCTACCCTTTTTCCTAGCTTACCTAGAATGGTTCTTAAATACAGTCTTGATATCCTCATAGGGTAGCTGATAGAAGTCCCCTCTTGATAGCAGGTTTACGGTATCCAGAAGATCTTCCCTGACCCCCCCAAGTAGGACTAGATTTAGTGACTCAGGATCAAGTTTGCACCTGGCCCTTTTGTAGCTAAGTTGGAATCTTTCCTCATAATCCTCTAAGGAGTCCTCATGCCTGAAGGTCATTCTAAAATTTTCTCTTTAGTGTCTTTGGACCTGCAGCACTCCCTATACTTGTTTTTGAAATCTTGTTGCATCTGAGCCTAGGTGGTGATGCTATCCCCAAGTAAACCCATGAACCAGTGTAGAGCTAAATCCTTAGAGTGGACAGGAATAATTTCAACTTCTGATTATCAGTGGTGTAATCATAATTTCTGCATATGAAAGCGAATTCAAACAAGAAAGTGTCTGGATCTTTTGAGGTTAGGCCATGGAAGTGAGGAAGAGCAGAGGGGCTTATGTTTATCATGTTGGCATCCCCATTGGTTTCTCTGATGGGAAAGGCACCCTCAATTCTTTCTCTATCTCCTCTATTATTTCTATTTTCAGCCATTAGGTCAGTTGGAACGGGTTCTTCTCCACGTCCCCTATAGGCTCTTCAAAAATCTTTGGTTGTTCACCTAATGGGTCCTCTAATTCACAAGCACCGAAGAAGAGGGAAGGTTGGTTGTTTGAAGTGGTTGGGGTATTTTGTAGAAATTTTACTAAGGTATCCCTATTCCTACGAGGCATGAAAGAAGTGTTTTTGTTTTGTTTTTTTTTTCAATATTTAAGACTAATTGCAGAATTGAAATGACAAACTAAATGGAAACTAACTGCTGAATTAAATCTCTTGCAGAATGGAAAGGAAAGCAAACCAACTTACAACTATCTTGCAAAAAATGAAACTAATAGTAGAATGGATGAGATAAGAGATGAAAGAAAGAAAGCAGAAATCACATCTACTCAGACACCTCTCGGGCAACGGTGCCAAAAAGTGATGAGCACCATTATTGCGGCAATAATGTTGCAACTTCTTGGCTACCAACTTTACTTTATCAAACCAGAGTTCATACAAACTTGGAGGTGATAGTGTTGTCTACACAAATAGATGCAATTGATCCACTCTTTGTTACTACTGAGCTAGCAATATACCACTAGGTTTTCCCAAACCAGCCTTCTATTGATTTAGAAGAAGTTTAATTACCAATAACAATGTAAACTTTGAAACGGGAACTGACACTGTTACCCGTTTCGTAGAGGTGGCAAAAAAATGACCTGATTTTCAAAAGTGGTGATGCAGAATACACGTTTTTTTTAGAACATGCTTTTTGGAACTTTATTTGAAACGGGAACTGATACTGTTACCCGTTTCGTAGAGGTGGCAGAAAAATGACCCGATTTTCAAAAGTGGTGATGCAGAATACACATGTTTTTTTTAGAACATGGTTTTTGGAACTTTAAATTTTTTAAATTCTTGTTATGTACATTGCGTTTTAGAATGGTAGTGATTTCCATGCTGATTTAAAAAAGTGGTTATTCTGCATCAGACCCTTTTTTTAAAAAGCCTGTTTTCTTGACTTTAATTTTTCTAATGTATGAAATGTAAACAATTATTTTGTAAATTTAATAATTTTGGAAGTGGTCTTCCTCTTCATAGTTTTTTGTTTTTATTTTTTATTTTTATTTTTTTTGTAGTGAGGTTTTTATTGATTTGGAAAACAAAAAAAATACAAAATTAAAATATATATATT
>Ga0115851_100503_pt1 | contig 17687 bp, 19 predicted proteins | sample InSIn2gowninarea_FD_83865 | JGI IMG/M metagenome (GOLD analysis project Ga0115851, IMG submission 83865)
ATAATGATAATGCATTTTAGTCTTCATGATCTCGGTTCATCAACCTTCATTCGCCACATAGGTCCATCCTTAGCAAAGCATCACATACCCATAACCAGCATACTATATCTCACACTTCATTTTATAATTCTCAAGAGGGTTTTGTTTGTGTATTATACTAAGGCATTCCCTTGGTGATAGTAGTTTGCAAAATATTTGATTTTGAATCCCCCTTTTAGTGAAAATTCAGTAAATACATTTCTAGAAAAAATATGAAGCATTATTAAAAATAAGAACATTAGGAAGGCTAAACATGATAATAATGTGTTGATCAATAAAATCAAGAACAACCTCAAAATTGACCACCTTTAAAGGCACTGCCTCGAGCCACTTAGTAAAATAATTAGTAGAAGTAAGGATGTATTTACGATGATTAGAATAATGTAGAACAATCTCCCCTATGATGTCTTACCCCCACTGTTCGAAAGATTGTTCAATGTTGGCAAGTTGTAAAAGCAAGGCTTGTTTCTTTTCTCTCCCTGAAGTGCTCTGACAAATCTTGCCTTTTGTTGCATATGCATGTGTATCGTAAAATAAAGTTGGCCAATAGTATCTAGCGCGGAGGATTTTATGAGCAATAGTATCTCCACCTTAATGTTCACCGGTTGCCCCATCATGCAATTCCTACAACACCTTTTCATCTTAAGGTTTTTCTAGACATCTAAGAAGCACATAATCATAGTTTTTTTTTAACAGAACATCATTTACAAGTTGATATTGATTCACTTTCAGTCTCAATGTGCTTTTATTTTTTAAATCAAGTTCAATTGGTACATATCCATTCTTTAAACAGAAAATCGAATCAGCATATTGGGATTCTCTATCAACAAGACATACCTCTGATACTTCAATTTTAGTACATGAATCAACTTCATATGTATTCTCATATGCACCGACTACCAACCTAAAAAGATGTTGACCTCCAGCAATTTTCTAGTTTAATTTAAAGGTCATATTCCTATAAAGTTGTGACTATTTTTCTCTCCTTTCTCCTAATTCTTTTTGAATAAGTAATTGCCTCACAGTTCGAAAAGGTACAATTGTTGGCATTATGATATAGGTATGACACAAGTGTTGTCCTTGATGGCAACTCTCTCATATGGAAGATCATAGTACAGTAGGTAATCAGCAAGAATGAAGAAAGTAAGTTATGTGCAGGTTCATTATAGACCAAGCCGCGTGTACATGCGGGTTCAGAGACCAAAAGGCACATATAGCGTACACAAACACTTTCATAGAAGGAAAGGCGCGTACATGTTTGAAAACTAAGTTTTGGTCCGTGGTATTTGGTCCATGGTATTTGGTCCATGGTATTTGGTCCATGGTATTTTGGTAGTGGTCCATGGTATTTGGTCTGAGGTATTGACCCCAGGTATTGGGTCCAAGGTATTGATCCTATGTGGTTTTGGACCATGGTATTGAGAGAGGCCTAGACCTATATAAGGAGAAGAATATCATTAGGCCAAAGCGCAAGTGTGCAAGTGATGAATATCTAATGAAGTGTGAGATATAGTATGCTGGTTATGGGTATGTGATGCTTTGCTAAGGATGGACCTATGTGGCGAATGAAGGTTGATGAACCGAGATCATGAAGACTAAAATGCATTATCATTATATGGTATGATCATGAATATATCTTAATATTGATGCATGTCTTATCCTTTATATCTTATGTTCTGGGTATATCTGAAGTTGAAAATTGCAGCAAAGGTATAAAATATTATTTTCATATTTGTACGCAGGTTTCCTTTGGTGAAAGAGTGTATACACGTCAGTTTGCCACATCCAAGTAGCATATACATTATGAGATTTTATATTTGAGGTTGTTGTTGGTTCTAGTGGTTGTTGCAGAGTTTTGGGTTCTACTCTGTGCTCTGGTGACTGTGTTTTGATGATAAGGTTTTAGTGATTTAGTTGTTGGGAGATTCATAGATTGATGTTGCAGATAAAGTTGATGGTTGTATTGTAATGGTGATTGTTTTGTATTGATGGATCTAGTCTAAGCATTTATGAAACGTGGTCCATGGAAGAAAAGAGAAGGTCGTAGCCTTCTGTAGGGTAGTGCCTACGTACTAGTAAATATATCAGCTAATACAAGAGCTAGGGGGTTGTAGCTCCCTTCTAGGAGAAGCTGGACAATGAGAGAAGGTTGTAGCGTTCTGCAAGTGGGTGCCTGCGTACTGGCATTAGTCTATGTCAGTATAAGATTGTAAATAGTTTTTTCTTATCTTAAAGAAAACAGTAGCAGGTGGTTTTTGTCCTGCATTGGGTGTCCACCTTTTATCATGGTGCTCATGTGTGTTTCTTATGTGTGATGACCTATTCTATTTTACTGCACCTGTTTACTATTTAAATGGTTGATAATGTTCTGATGCACTCATTAAAGATCAACATATGATGAATTAACTAAATCATAAGTTTATTAGATATATGCTAGTTGCATTAAACACAGTTACATATACACGTGAGTTGCCTTAACTGAAGTAGCGTATGTGAATCTGATAATGGAAATAAAAAGGTTATCGATTTGCTAATATTGATTCACCACCCCCCCCCCCACCACCCCCCTCTCAGTATTATCTCCAACAATTGGAATCGGAGTAGGTCCTTCAGAAGAAGCTTGATTGCTTGAAGGAAGATGCATCAGGATGAGTAATCAAGAAAGAGAGGGATCTTCCAGACCACCAATCTTCGATGGCAGCAATTTTGTTTACTGGAAGATAAGAACTTCAGCCTATCTACAATCACTTGGAACAGATATTTGGGGAATCGTGGAAGGAGGATATACCTATCCATCAGCAATTCCTACAGATACGGAAGGTAGAAAGCAATATGAACTCAATGCCAAAGTTGTTACCATCTTATTGGGAAGTTTGTCAAAATCAGAGATTGTCAAGGGCATGAAACTCAAATCAGCCAAAGAAATATGGGACAAAATCACTCTATGTTATGAAGGAGATGATCAGGTAAAACCTGCTAAGCTTCAAAGTCCCAGAATATGGTATGAAACTCTTAATATGCATAGTAATGAAAGCACAACTAATTACTTCCTACGTATAGATGAGATTATCAATTGTATGAAGAATCTAGGTGAAGAAATTAAGGAAGTTGTCTTAGTTCAGAAAGTTTTGAGATCCTTGTCTACTAAATTTGAATCCAAAGTGTCTACCATAGAAGAAAAGGAGGATCTGTAAAATATCACTATGACGCAGCTTCACGGAATCTTAACTGCTTTTGAAATGAGAAAAGGAGGACCATCAGATATGAGAGGAGTCACATTTAAACTATCAGCAAAGGGAAAAGAAAAACTCAATGAATCAGGATACATTTTAGAAGAACAATATGAGGTAAATTTTGTCAAGAATCTTCAATGAGGATCTAGAAGGTTCAAAGGTAAGCTACCATTCAAATGTTTTTCTTGTGGTAGAGTTGGTCATTACGTTAATAGATGCCCTCATAACAAAGGAAAGATGTCTAAAGAAGGTAATGGAAGTTATTATACTCATGATAATAGTAATGACTCATCCAATAATGATGAAGACAATCAAGAAATTAAACTTCTCATGGCATATGAAAATAATGTCGTAGAAAAAGAAAAAGTTACCAGATTAAAAGATCAGCTGGAGACAATAACTAGAGTAAGGGAACAACTGCAGGATGTAGTAAAATATCAGAGCATAAAAATCCAGAGACTTGAATCTAAGATCCTCTCTCTAAAATAAGATCTTGAAAAATAAAAGAAGTAGAATGAAGAAGCTCTTGAAGAACAAAAACATGAAGTGCTCGAATTGAGGCAATAAGTGGAAGAAGGAAGAAAAGTTGAAGAAAACATAAAGAAGCAATATCTGGAAAAGAAAGAACAACAACATGTTGAGGTAAATATCTTAAAAGGTAAATTAGAAGAAAAGGATAAGCTGTTACGATTTCAAGATAGTACTAAGATTTTGGATGATATTCTTAGTAGTCAAAGATCCCCTACTATCAGAACTGGTCTTGGCTTTTGTGAAACTGTTGAAGGTGAATCTAGCTCACAGGGTGAGGGAAGGAATTCTAATGCAAAATCTAAAATGATCAACAAGGAGATAAGTTGTCAACCCCAGCAACAACCAAGGAGAGAAATCCTTCAAACAAGATCCTTTGCTCCTAACTATGGAAGTGATAGACGGTTATTTCATCTTATGAGTAATGTTGAATGTCATAATATTGGACATGTTGTAGCCAGAAGTAGAAGAAGAATGGTTCAAAACCATCACACAGAAAGATCATCACGTTCTAGGTAATTTAAGGGATATTATTTTGCTTGCAATATGTTTGGTCACAAAGCTATTGATTGTTGTAAAAGGAATATGAAACATGTAAGATGTTATGCATGTAACAAGTTTTGACATAAAACAAAGGAATGTAGGAGAAAAATTTGGACACCAAAACAAAAGAAGCATACATCATCTCTATCGCAAGTATTGAAGAAGAAAAAATTAGTATCAGAAATATGTGGTATAACTCAGTTAGCAGACATAACAGACTCAGGGGAAGCAAAAAGTGTAAACCTTCAGTATTCCAATTTTAATACACAGATACTATGAAGTGAAGTCATGTATATACGTGAGTTAGCAGCTGCAGAGTCATGTATATGGAAATCTGAAGAAAAAGTAGCAGAACAGAATTAGGAAAAGAAGTTTGATATGGTTTGGTAATGGTATATGTTGGTTGGCAAAGGTTCAAGGGGAGCATATGCTCCAAATAATGCATTGATTGGCATTATGGTTAGAAGTCTTTGGTGATGATGCTTATACATCTTGCTACTTATTGTTGGTTGGCCAAGAGAATGGTATTGCAGGTTACAGGTCTGGATGCTAGTGTCAAATGCTTATGGTGAAGATCATATATGGTGTACGATAGTTGTTGATGACTATCATGGCCTTGTTTAGATTGCTGGTCATTTTTAAAGTCATGTATATCATTTGATGTAAAGGTCATGAAAAGACCTAATTTGTAACCCCACTTTGCATGGGAATGATGATGTAATAATTTCTATTTCAATCGTGTATAACCATTTGGTATATCCCCACTTGGTTGGGTGGATGAGTCAAAATGGTGTATCCTCACTTGGTTGGGAGATTCATGTATGTATGAGTCATTAGTGATAGAAAGGTCATACTCGCTTAGTTGAGTTTTAGAGTCATGTAATTCTTTTGAAAAATATTTTTGCAGACTCGGGATGTGCTGAGGGGTAGCATGGACGGATTGATACATCTTAGCATGTAAAAAGGGGGAGCTCAATCAGAGATTTCAGCATGTACAAAGGAGAGCATGGAAAATAGAATGTATGTCAAGGGAGTGAATATCTTGGTCCATCCTTTTCCCTTGATGTCCAACGGGGAGAGTGACTTGGTGTGGTTGTTGCCATCAAGCCCAAAGGGGGAGATTGTTAGAATTATGATACAGGTATGAAACAAGTGTTGTCCTTGATGGAAACTATATCGGATGGAAGATCATAGTATAGCTATTAATCAGCAAGAATCAAGAACGTAATGTATACGCAGATTCACTATAGACCAAGACGCGTGTACATGCCGGTTCGCAAACCAAAAGGAACGTATAGTGTACACACACACTTTCACAGAAGGAAAGGTGCATAAATGTTGGAAAACTAAGTTTTGGTCCATGGCATTTGGTCCATGGTATTTTGGTATTGGTCCATGGTATTTGGTCCAAGGTATTGACCCCAGGTATTGGGTCCAAGGTGTTGGTCCTACGTGGTTTTGGACCATGGTATTGAAAGAGGCCTAAACCTATATAAGGAGAACAAGATCATCAGGCCAAAGCACAAGTGTGCAAGTGATGAATATCTAATGAACTATGAGATCTAGTATGTTGGTTATGGGAATGTGATGCTTTGCTAAGGATGCACCTATGTGGCGAATGAAAGTTGATGAACCGGGATAATGAAGACTAAAATGCATTATCATTATATCGTATGATCATGAATATGTTTGAATGTTGACACATGTCTTATCCTTTATATCTTATGTTCTGGATATATTTGAAGTTTAAAATTGCAGCGAAGGTATAAGAAATTATTTTCAGATCTATACGGTGGGTTTCCTTTGGTGAAAGAGTGTATACACACCGGTTCGACATAGCCAAGTAGTGTATATGTTAGATTCAGTCTGTTCAGCCCTTTGTCAGAGATCAAAACTCTTTATGCATTTCATTTTTAGGTGTCCCACTCCAGTCACTCAGCTTCATTCCACTAGGGGCATGCCATAATCTGACGGAGAAGGTCATGCTAGTCATTTCCCCTCATGTCTGGTTCCTGCTGGCTTAAGTCTTTGTGTCAAATAATCAAAAGTCCATAACAGTCAAGGTCTAGTCCTTTAACAGACAAAAGTCATTTCTAGTCATTATGTCTAGGGATTGATTAGTTTGGTCTTTAAATATGTCCAGTAAAGCCAATGCAGGCCAGAGTGACGCCCATACAAAGTAATGAGTCGTAGAGTTTCATCGTCATATTGATAAACTTCGACTGTTCTTCAAAACTCTGTCTTGAAGAAAAGTCAAACAGTGCTATTGGTGACAAAATTTTCAAAAGGGGTCGACAATTGATTTCTTCAAGTGCAGTCATGGTTTCCATGGCCAAATGCTCTGTCACACAATCCCTGCAAAAAGTGTCAAAAATTTCATCGTTTGAGCCCAAAATTCAGAGAAAAAGTGAAAATCAGGGTTATATTAAAGTCAGTGAAAAAGTGTTAAACAGGACATTAGAACAGTGGGCTTTTTGAAAAAGAAAATTTAAAACATGACCTCCAAGCCTATATACACAAACTCCCACCTAAACCCAAGTCATTGTGCAATCAAAGAGCTTAGAGAAACATTGCAAGGTCGTGGAGTGTGTATCGAGCAATTTGGAGCAAGTTGGAGTAAGTTTCAGGGGCGCGGCGCACACAAGCAGGGGAATACTGCACACAGGCAGGGGCGTGGCACACACACAGGGCGTGGCGCACACAGAGCCCACACATAGTTCAAAGTTATAATGGGCATGGCGCATACCCAGAGCACGGTGCACTGGGCTTTGCGCGCGGCGCACAGGGACAAAGCGCCCAGAATCTGCCAAACTCACCCAAATTTTTTATAAAGCCACTCTAATTGCAAGGTAGGCTACCTAAACTCAATTGCACATCAAATTTGGTAAATATATGATGGTTTTATGCCCATGATTAAATGCAAAAATTTCATAAAGTTAAACACAAGAAGACACCAAAGATTAACCATTTTTCTAGGGTTGTGTAACAATGTTATTGCTGCCAAGGCTTACTTTTCCTACCCTACCCCTATTCCTTATTTTCCTATGTCATTTTTCCTATTATCACTACCCTAACACTATCAAGTTCATATTCCCTTCCCCTCCTCCTGTTGATCAATAAAAACCCTAAAACCCTACCTTGCCAAAAAACCAAACCCTACCCTATCAAAAATACCCAAAACACCCTACATGTCCTTAAACAAAATTCTCCCTATAACCCCTGTCCCCATTACATTAATCCCCTCCTAATACTCCCTTGTTTCATTGTCCCCCTTGGTGGCAGATTATCAAAACAATCTACCTTCCATCATCATCAAAGGGGCAACCTAAATTCAGTTTATAAAGCAGCAATCATGGCATCCAAGGTTTCATTAGAGTATGAGGAGGAAACCCACAGTGATACAACTTCAGGAGAACAGGACCCAGGAGACATCACCAGAGTGGCAAACATGTTAGGGATGAGCCAAACACCATCACTAAGTTGCAGGCATGCCCTCTTGCTATGTCTTGTTTCCAGCACTTAGCAAGTTTTGAATTTTTTCAAAGGGTGGCAAATGTCAGAGTTCATCATGAGTTGGCCCGTCTTTTTTCCCTTCACCTACATGGAGGTCAGTCTATCTTGGCTGGGGTCACCTTCACATTGAAACTTGAAACTATATCAGTGGCAACAGGCATACCAAATATTAGAGAACAGTGGCACAAGAAGAAGTAGGTGGATATGCATCATTATGAGCCTTACATTAAGGACAGTTGTTTGAGTCAACTCACAAGAGTTTTCCCATTCAGATTTTTGAGAGATGAGTATGCTCCACTCATGAAATTGATCACGAAGTACTTCAGTTGTGAGGGGAGGTTTTCTTGCCTTTATGCCTATCGCACTAGGTTACTCATGCACTTTACCAGGGTGTGGATGATGAACCTCCCATTTTTCATTTGTGGGAACATAGAGAGGATGAAAAATTTCATGCAGCACAAGACCCCTCGACAGCAGCTCAACATTGTTTATCACTTTGCTCTTATCCAGATTTTGGTGGACCATCAGTTGGGATTGCACGGTATTGCTTGGGAGGAATTCATCTCTCGTGACTTTTTCAGCACTCCATAGGTAGTATCAGAGGCAGAGCATGAGATAGGGGGCCCATATCATCAGTATGAGTGCCATGAAACCGCTACTATGCCAGTATACATCACCTATCAGAAAGGCATTAGACCTTTGTTTGCAGCAGCAAAGTGAGTGTTATCTCCACCCAGGGTGGAAGGGGCCTCACTTTTGACATCAGCATCATAGGATCAGGGCAGAGGTGAGGAGCCAGTGCATGATGAGGGGCCTTCAAGAGAGCCATTAGGTGAACGAGAGACAGAATTCGTTCTCCTTCACGATGATGAGACAGACACAAAGCCAACGACTGCAGAGCTCAAAGAGATCATTCAGGAGTAGTAGTCAGAGATTGAGGCCTTATCCCTTGACTTAGAGAGGGCCAGGTGGAACATGAAGTACCTGGAGCAGAGAAGCAAGCAGCTTGTGGACCAGCAGTTGATTATGGAGCTACAAAACATTCGTGAGCATCGCCAAGCTGCTCAAAGAAGAAGAGTTGAGCTCACATCATTGGAGCAAGAAATCAATGAAGATCAGAAGGCCAATCTCGAGAGAGCCAACATGCATTTGGAGAGACTACTAGACAAGGCCGACAAAGACCTTGCTTACTAAGACACATGGCTTTCCATTACAGGGCACAAAACATGAGTGCAAAGGCCCGAATAAAGAATTTAAAGGCGAAATTGAGGAAAGCAACAAGAAAGGAAAAGGAGGCAAAAGAAAAATATCGGCTTCGAATCTTGGCTAAGGCTTCCTTAGCACATCATAGCACCCCATAGAGAACCTCCAGCCCAAATTTCAAGAAATTTGGGGAACTTTTGGTCACATGACAGATTTTTGGGCAAAACATAGGTTTTTTCTCCCTGTGCGCCGCACAAGTGGTGCGACACTAGAAATTTAGAGCTCCAAATGAGGAATGGTTTGCATTTTTGGATTCAGCATGGAAAATCACGACTACTGGTGCTCAAACAAGAAATGTGGGCAAGATTTGAGTCCCCTAGAGGTCAAAAACAGCCAAGCAATTACCTCTCTGCCCCTTTTTGGACACATAGGAAGCAGTCTTGGGAGAATGAAGATTTGGAGGGGAAAATAAGCACCAAATTCAAAATTTTCAGTTGAGTTAGAAAGTAGACAGGAGAGACTTTCCAACAAGCCCACTTGGGCACATTTTGGATGCCTGTAAGTGCCTCAAAATAGGCCGAAAAGTAGCATGGTGCACAGAGAAAATGGCGCGGCGCATAGAGGGAAAATTGCCAAATTTGCTTCTGTTTCGCAAAATTTCGACTCACGACTTCTCCAAGTGGGCCCGCTCATCTACACTTCCATTTTTTGGCACCAAAGGTGGCATTTAAAGCGTTTTTTCTCCAGATTTGGCTTCTATCCAAGTGGCGAAATAAGGCAATGGGCCAACCAAGCCATTTGTCATGTTTGTAACGCTACACCTGTAGCTGATGGTTGGCTCTTCATCTCCATTTTGTAATGATTCGAGTAACTCCCCAACCCTTGGGTGTTCTATCTCTTCCTAACACTTTCTATATATTGTATGCAAGCTATTTGCAAAGGGTTGGTTGGCTTGTAACTTCTGGGAGACTATGGGAAAGAAACTCTGTTTCTTCACTATGTATTTTTGACAGAGAATTAATTAAAGGCAGCGACTCTGTTTCATGAGATTCTTATGGTTGTGAGTGTAGCAAATGTATCTCTTATGTTTTCGTATGTATTTCATTATGTTTCATAATTCAATTCATGTTCATTTCCAGTGAAATTTTCTGAGTGAGATTAGGTAGAATTCAATTTTATTGCTTTTCTTGTGGGAAAATTTCATGTTCAGTGTTCTTCTTCTGTTGAAAAGGATTCATGTAACTATGCCCTTTTCACTCTCTTCAGCAATCTATTCATTCCACGTTACTTCAAACTAAATTGCTACACTTTCTTCCTGCCTTGCCTCACAAAATAATTTGTGCCTTTGTATTAAATTCTCTGTTCTTTGCTGACCGTTGGTCCCATACCATCCCAGAAGCTTGGTCATTCATAAAAATTATTTCTTGTTTCCATATTCACTTACTAGCTTAAGATCAACATGTCATTGTCAGTCATCTCAGACCATTTTTTTCTTATCTATTCACTGAGCGTGACTCGGAGAGAGCCCTCTCCTGTTCTGGTAGGGCTAGCTACCAGACTGTGCGTGGTTTTTGGTTACCCTCATTTTTGCCTTCCTTCAACCTAGGGTAGATTTAGGTGCTAACATAGTGGCGACTCCACTGGGGACTAAACTGAAATCAAATCCCCTTGTTTCATAATAGTTCTAAGCTTTCGAATGATGAGCTTAGGATTAGATAGGCTGAGTAAATTGGTTGTGTCCTGTGATTTTTCTCAATAGCACGCTGGCTTCTAGACGATATACCAGAGCCAATCCAGACCCCGATCCTCCTCACATCTACGAAAACCCCAATTTGATTCCAAGAATCCTTAGTCAAGAAAGCACCATAAATCCCATGTTCAAATCCCATTCGTGTCCTGACATTTTTGAGTACCTTGAAGAGCTTCAATTTGACGAGCGGTTTGAGATATCATTGTTTCAGTCTAAGTCTGAAAGGGTTGTCGACTATACTATCCCCAATCCGTAATTCCTTGTAGACTTAGAAATAGAAAGAGCTAACCGATTGATCGATAATTATATTTCAACATAGCCCCAAACTCCAATTACTAGCCCCTTACAAACTCTGCACACTCCTCCAACACCTCCGAGGCCAAATCCACCGAGAGTGATGGCTGCCTATTTCGCACCCCTTGTTCTGCCCCAAGTTCTAGATGATATGCCCTCATATTATCAAAGCAAAATCCCATTTTTTGATGGCACTCCTAACAGCATTACTGCTTATGAACATGTATACAAAATGTCAGACTTCTATGAACTTCATGAGATCGATGAGGAAAATGTGGCAATGAGACTTTTTGTACAGACATTTGTAGGTGAAGTGAGGAAATGGTTTAGAGGTTTGTCAACAGCACGTATTGCTACCTTGGCTGAACTACAAAGACAATTTTTAAACCGATGGGAAGTGAAAAATAATCCCCTTCAAATTTTGGCTGAATATGAATAAATCAAATGAAACGCTGGTGAGTCGGTCCAAGATTATTGTGTTAGGTTCAATACAGTTTATAACGAAATTCCAAATCATCTATAGCCACATGTGGGACTAGCTATGATGAAGTTTCTGGATGGTTTTGATGTTGACATGGCCTATCAATTAAGAGAGAGAGAACTAGCTACAATGGAAGACATGCAGAAAATCATGGTCAATGTGGAAGCGAATCTACTGTCCAAAAGAGCTAGAGTGAAAGCAGAAAAGAAAGTCACTGTTAAGGAAGAGTCTTCTTCAATGGATCAACTACTCAAAAAGGTAGAGTAGATGCTTGAAAGGGTGAAGCTCGATAAGCCTGAGCCACAAGTTATAAATCCTAACTTTCGTGACCAGCGGCAGCCACAATATAGAATCAGACAGAGAGATCAGCGGCCCCAAGAGCAGACAGCACAACAGCTGGTACAAACACCTTTGCAGCAAAATTTTGTGCATGGACTGGAGTTAGATGAGGATGGAAATGTAATAGGTGAAGAAAACCACCTCTTTACTCTAGATGATCTGCCTACTTACATTACAGAAGAAGAGGAGTGTGCGGTGAACTCAGCTGCACACAAAGATGAAGATTTCATAATAGCAAGTGACGCTGTTCTAGAAGAAGAATCAGAGGAGTATCAAAGGGGGTATATGAATGCTTTGTCCGCATAGCAGCAGCAATATTCACTTAGAAACAGAGATGTGCCGGTCAAACCAATTCAAAAAAAGAAGGAGGTTGAAGCATCAAAGAATGATTCATCAGCTACACAAAGAAAAGGAAAAGAGGCGGTTGGTCCGGAGAGCAACAAATCAAAATCAGCAGAACAATCACAGCAGCAAGTTGCATCAAAACAAAAGGACAAGAATGAAATCCCAGTCAAAGAGGTAGAAAAGACTCCCACTTTTAGCTTAGAGAATGAGATTTCTAAGTTAAAGGTATCCATCCCATTGACTGAAATAATGAAGAACAACAATTATAGAGGACAAGTATCTAAGATGTTGAATTTGGACCCAATGTCCGACATGGTGAATGTTGAAGATGATCGACCTGAAATTATTTTTGGACTAGCAATTAATGGTGAGTCTCCTGATAGCGATGTGCCACCCTTTTACATCTGTTTAAGATTGCATGATTTTTTGTTACATAATGCCATGTTCGATTCCAGAGCTTCTCACAATCTCATGCCCAAGGCTATCATGGATAAGATCGGTTTGGACATCACCCAATAGTACCATGATCTCTATTTGTTTAATTCCAGCAGAGTGAGATGTATAGGACTCATCAAAGACTTGGTTGTGAGTTTGTGAGGTTGGTTTTGATGGATGTGGTGGTAGCAAATATTCCTCCAAGGTTTGGCTTGCTTCTTTCCAGGTCTTGGGTAGCGAAATTGAAAGGGACACTACAGCTAGATTTCTCCTATGCAACGACTCCAGTGTTTGGACAAATGAGGAAATTATATCAGGAACAGAAAATGAAATATATGATCACAAGCAATGAGAAACCCATAAATCATCTAATTAACTATGTACATACAGATTTAGGTCTTTTGTTTTGTTTTCAGATAGTTTAAATGATATAGATAGTCAGTTAATAGAAGCAGATGATATTCGGGAAATAATAGAAAATTTCAGAGAAATTTAAAGAAAGAAGAACAAGAACAATAGAAAAATATTGGGCAATCAATTGAAGGTAATGGATAGCAAGCAGAGAAGGCACAGTAAAAAGAGTTCCAACACTTGCAAGAGGAGGAAGAAGGTTTGTGGACCATGGATTTTAATGGAGCAGTGGGAAATGATGGCGCTGGAATTGGAATTTGGGTACGCAGTCCTTTCTCTACCCCAAACAAAGTGCCTAGAAGTGTGAGGGTTTGCTCTTACAAGTTGTCTTTTGAGTGTTCAAACAATGAAGCTGAGCATGAAGCTTTGATTGCTGGCCTGAAGATTCTTAGAAAGTTGAATGTTAAAAGGATTTTGATATATGGCGACTCTGAATTGGTAATAAAGCAGGTCAGAGGTGAGTATCAGGTAAAGCATCCTGGGATGCAGGCCTACCGTAATGCTTTTTTAGACATCCTAAAATTATTTTTAGAATACACCTTGACATGTGTGCCCCGTATACAAAATAGTATTGTTGACGCTCTTGCCAAGGCAGCAAGTAGTTTGAAGATCCCCATGAATTCCAGCAATAAATTTGAAATCCATGTCAAGCATCATCCAACCATTCCAGACAATCAAAGATATTGGCAAGTGTTTCAAGATGATGAGGAGATTAAGGATTTTCTGCAAAACAAAGGCAAATTCAAATAAACCTCAATTGATGTAGAAAATGACGATGGTAAAAGGAATGGTACAGATGAAGTGCAGATCACTGAAATGGACGTGTTGCAGCTGAAGAATAACATTATTCCCAAAGGCTTGATACCTCTAGAAGAACTTTCTGATTAGGATGATGTAGCCTGGAAGCCAACATTGTAGCCAACAAAGAAGGGTGTAGAATAGGTCAACATCGGAACAGCTGCCAATCCTAAGTTGGTAAAATTGTTTAAAGCATTGCCACCAAAGATCAAGGACAAATACATCAGTTTGATGGCTTCATTTGTAGATGTGTTTGCTTGGGATTATTCTGACTTAAATACCTATGATACCAATATAATTTAGCACACTATACCCATCAAGCCCAATCAAAAACCATTTAGACAAAAGTTGAGAAGGATAAATCCAAAGTTGCTGCCATCTATTGAAAAGGAGGTAAACATGTTGTACAAGTCAGATATCATTATGCCCATCAGATTTTCAGATTGGATCTCTAATTCGATACCCATACAAAATAAGACAGGTGAGATCCTCTTGTGCATTGATTTCAGAAATCTCAATAAAGTCTCATTGAAGGACAACTATCCACTGCCCAAAATGGACCATATACTTGAGTGAGTAGTGGGGGCATCTCGTATGTCACTGCTTGATGGTTATTCTGGCTATAACCAAATTTCTGTCCATGAGGATGACTGAGACAAAATAGCACTCACCACTCCATGGGGAACCTTTCATTATGCCAAAATGCCTTTCAGTTTAAATAATGCAAGTTCCATGTTTCAGCATGCAATGGACTTGGCTTTTGTGAATGAGAAGGATGTGTTTTTGGTGGTGTACCTAGATGATTTGACAGTGTTTTCCAAATATGATGATGAACACATGCACCATCTAAAAATTGCCTTTCAAAAGTGCAGAAAATATGGTTTGTCGCTGAATCCGAATAAGAGCTTGTTCACCATGGAGGAAGGAAAATTACTTGGGAACATTATCTCAAAGGATGGCATTCATATTGACCCAGCACATGTGCAAGTAATTCAACAAATTGATCTGCCCCGGAATAAAAAAGAGGTACAATTGTTTAATGGTAAGATGAATTTTCTGCATCGCTTTGTGCCTAATCTTGTTGAACACTTAAGAGAAATGACCAACATGCTTAAGAAGGATAGCCAGGTGAAATGGACAAAGGAGGCTGTAAAATCTTTCAACTTGGTCAAATTGGCCCTTTCTTCAACTCCAGTTCTAGTAAGCCTGGACTACAGTCAGGATTTCATATTCTTTTCATTTGCTTCGAAGCACACTATGGCAGCAGTATTAGTGCAGAAAAGAGATGATCATGAAAGACCCATTGCATTCTTCAGTAGGGCTATAAGAGATGCATCTTTGAAGTACAACATCATTGAGAAGCAAGCCCTGTCACTTGTGAAGGCATTAAAGGATTTCTGGGTATAAATCCTACATTCTCACACTCTAGCCTATGTTCCTAAAGCTGCTATAAAAGATGTTTTAGTGCAGACCGATCTGGAAGGAAGAAGAGGCAAATGGATTGCAGCCTTGCTGGAATATGATGTGGAAATAAAGTCCACAAAGCTAGTCAAAGGATAGGGATTGGCGAAGTTAATGAACGAGTCAAATTTGCATGCCTTGGACATAAATCTGATCACTGCCATGTCTGATGAGAATGAGGAAGGATCCTCAATTCAGGTATCTAAAATGTTTGCTCCATCCCCATGGTATTCAGATATAATATATGTGCTTTAAAATCTGTCACCACCGCCCGACATGATCAAAGACAAAGAGAGAACACTCAAGTTGAAGGCTACCAAGTTTTGCATTCTAAATTCTGTGCTGTATTGGAAAGATCCCAGTGGCATTTTGTTAAATTGTTTGGTGGAAGAAGAGGCAAAGAAAGTCATGGAGGATTTCCATGGAGGAGAGTGTGGTGGTCACCTTTTTTGGAAGTTAACAGCAAATAAAATTTTGAGAGCAGGGTACTATTGGCCTACATTGTTTGTTGATGTGTACAAAATGGTCAAGCACTATCATAAATGTCAGATTTTCGAAGGAAAATAGAAATTACAGCCTTTGCCACTTAAGCATATTGAGGTGAGAGCTCCTTTCCAACAGTGGGGGTTGGATTTCATTGCAGAAATTCATCTCGCTTCTTCTGGATAGCATAGATGGATCCTTACAACGACAGATTATTTCACAAAGTGGATTGAGGTAGCTCTCACCAGACAAGTTATAGATATGGTAATCATTTCATTTCTTGAAAATAACATCTTGTCTCGCTTTGGTTGTCCAAATAAGTTAATCATCGATAATGCAGCAGCTTTCAAAACAAAAAGGATGGTAGAATTTTGTCATAAATATCACATCATTTTAGGTCACTCAACTGCCTATCATCTGCAAGGTAATGGATTGGAGGAATCTTCAAACAAATCATTGGTCAACATTATCAAGAAGCTGCTAGAAATAAATAAAAAGAGCTAGAGTAAGAGGTTGGTCCATGTGCTTTGGGCAGATTGGATGAGTAAGAAAAAATCCATTGGTATGTCACCGTTTGAGCTTGTTTATGGAGTTGATACAATATTTCCCACCTCTCTCGCTACCCTGTAGTTAGACTTCTTCAAGAGGCTGGCAGTGAAGAAGATCCCATGCAGAGAAGGTTGAATCAAATGGTCCACTTGTAGCAGACAAGAGAAGAAGTTTTCAAGAACACATCCAAATTGCAGGAGAAAATAAAGAAAATCTATAACAGAAAAGCAAAGGCCGATAGATTTTAGTTGGATGATGTGGTGCTGAAGTGGGATGCAAGGAATGAAGAGAAAGGTAAACACGGAAAATTCGAGAATCTTTGGAAAGGTTCTTTTAAGATTGCAGCATATAGGGGTCAGAATGCCTTTCTTCTGAAGGAAATGAATGGGGAAGATTGTCCAGGAGGGCCGATCAATGGTCGACTGCTCAAGTAGTACCACTGTTGATTTATTAACGCTGCTTCCACTGTCATTGTAAATACCATTTTTATTTCAGTTTGGTTTCAGTCTATCAAGTTAGTTTTTGAGGCATTTCAATGTCAAGTTGAGTCAATTTTTTGGTCATTTTAGTTTCATAAATGAGTTAGAGTCATGTGTTGTTTATCAAAATGATGACTCCATATCCCAATGGATGAAAGGCACTGTCTAGCTCTTCCAGATATTTGTTGTTCTTGGCACCTCCAAGGAGCTACCATTCTTCCATTGGAGCCAATGTTAAAGTCGGTCTGGTCAGCCCTCTGCTTAAGATCAAAACTCTTTATGCATTTCATTTTTAGGTGTCTCGCTCCATTCACTCAGCTTCATTCCACTAGGGGCATGCCATAATCTAATGGAGAAGGTCATTCTAGTCATTTCCCCTCATGTCTGGTTCCAGCTGGCTTAAGTCTTTGTGCCAAATTATCAAAAGTCCATAATAGTCAAGGTCTGAACCTTTAACAGACAAAAGTCATTTTCGGTCATTAGGTCTAGGGATTGATCAGTTTGGTATTTAAATATGTCTAGTAAAGCCAATGCAGGCCAGAGTGATGCCCATACAAAGTAATGAGTCGTAGAGATTCATTGTCGTATTGATAAACTTCGACTGTTCTTCAAAACTCTGTTTTGAAGAAAAGTCAAATAGTGCTATTGGTGACAAAATTTTCAAAAAGGGTCGACAATTTATTTCTTTAGGTTCAGTCATGGTTTCCATGGCCAAATTCTCTGTCATACAATCCCTGCAAAAAGTGTCGAAAATTTCATCGTTTGAGCCCAAAATCAGAGAAAAGGTGAAAATCAGGGTTATA
>Ga0115851_100504_pt1 | contig 17678 bp, 17 predicted proteins | sample InSIn2gowninarea_FD_83865 | JGI IMG/M metagenome (GOLD analysis project Ga0115851, IMG submission 83865)
ATTTATAGTATATTAACCAACCTTGAAATAAATTAATTCATATTGTTGATATTTCAAATGGAGATTCGAACAAGTGCACAGCATAAGCATTCAACTAAAAAAAAAGAAAAAAAACATATATACATGGGCATGGACCTAAAATAGTTAAATAATGAATAACATAGTGGGTGGAAGAGGATATGAAAATAGATACTTCATACACAACAAATAATTCCACTGAAGAAGAGGTTGGTCAAGACTATATTATATGGGATGGCATTTGTTAAGAAATAGTTGATTATATTTCTTTGAATTTGATACATTTATGATTTATCCAATTTAAGTCAAAATTTGATAATTACCTCATGTCTCGTGACATCTATTGTGTCCTTATTTAATATGACATGATCTGTTGCCATGGCCTAATCTTGCCCCTATAATACATAACATAGTCAATGATGTTTAGTACACCAATTATATCATTTCAACCAATATGATATCCAACACAAAACCTCACTTTACTCATATATTTCACATATTGATATCATGTTTTGGATTTGAAAAACACAACATATTTTATATAACTTTATCTCTTTTATGTTGTAGCATTTTTGAATTCATAAACACAATCTTCCTTTGGTTGGGTTGCTTTGTCTTTTTACCTTTATTGTATATGCATATTCCATATCTAATTCTATGGCCACCCACTTTCCTCTCATTGATTTAGTGGGTATACATTGTCCACGTCCTCTGTCCATGGCCTCCTCTAGCTCCTGTAATACACAAAAATGACATTAGTCACATAACATCCATGAACTTTTTTGTTTCTCCATCTAATTTTATAAACACATAATTGATTTAAGCTCAACTAGTTTTCACTTCACCTTTCTTACTAAAATGCCCCTATTTTCAAAATATACCCTTTTGTTAATTTCTATTCCCAATATGGTGACATGACACAACTCTTATAAATATTAGATGAGGATTATGAAAACTAATGGAATACTTTTTCTTTTCTTCATATTTTCATTTAATTGAATTCAAACCCTTCATCCATAATTTTAAATTGCCTAATATCTATATTTCTGTATATTTAAAAAAAAATCTTTTGACCCTATATATTAGAGAATATACTATTTTCAAATTTTGATTTTTAAGTCTTCTAAATGAACTCAATATATAATATAATAATTAGTATAAGTTAACTTGTGGATGAGATATATTTCCAACTACACCATCCACCTATAAAGGAGTAAAGAGTGAGTTTCAGGATCGAAAACGTTTGTGTCACATGTATACATAATCACTAAACAACACAACCTTTAAAGGTGAAAATGTGTGTATGTGACCATAACTAGTGGTTTATTACATTATGAGTCATTGGATATTCAATAAAATTAGAAATTTTGAAATCACACCAAATTCATTAGTGGGGTAGGAAAATATGACATAAAACACCCTTCATTGCAGGGTCAAAACACCATTTATAGGGCTTTACATCAACCAACATTTCAGCTTATCCCATGTGCCTATGCAGATTGCACATCCAATACTGGTATTCAACTAGCACAACCACATTAAAAATTGTGGTTGATAAACACCAATAGGAGTATATTAAGCATATTTATCAATATTTATATCAACCAAATTTATTAATATTTAGAATAATAATAATTATTATTATTACATAATAATAATAATAATAATAATAATAATAATAATAATAATAATAATAATTATCCCATGTGCCTATGCACACTGCATATCCAATATTGCTATTCAATTAAACCTCATAAAAAATGACAATAAGATGGAAGCCTCCCACATTGGCATTGGAAAGTGAAAAGATGACAATGAATACAAATTAGACCAAATCGAAAAAAAAAACCCACCAATCTATGATTAGTGCCTACAATGGGTAAACATATTGTATATCTCGACTATTCAACCAAAATAATGCAGTACATTCACCATATTTCCATTCTAATACTCACCAATTGCAAATCGAGGGAGCTTTGAAGTTATGTGCAGAGTTGGAGTAGATCACGGTTAGAGAAATGCATTGAGGCTTATGAAAAAAATAACTAATTGATTGGATCTATGTTGATGGTGGGCAGAGATATTGACGAACTTCTCCTCCCCTATTGTGGATTTCAATAATAATTTTTTTATTTGTGGGTGTGATTCAAATTTTAGAAGTTGCAAAATCAATTTGTGCACCTCATTCACCACCTACCAAAGACAAAAAAAACCCTTGTCCATCCATTTTGCACTATTACTGTTTAAAACAGTTATAGGGAAGGAAGCAAAATGTAGGGAGCAAAGAGAAGGGATTTTCCACAGTGCAGAGGAAAAAAAAAATCGCCCTAGGATGCCAGAAAATGTCAAGTAGCAATAAGGGAAATGATTAAAGGTATATTATTCTTACGAGAATGAAGTATTTCATACTCAATTTGTAGATTTTCACTTGTTTCCATTGCTGGTTTGAATTTTATTTTTTAGTTTTAGTTTTTAAATTATAAAAGAAGAAATTAAGGTTTATTTTTTTGTTTCTAATTTTAAAATAAATTTTTTATTGTACATATATAGGGACATGACAGTGAGAAACTGAAAGAGGCAATGGATTCTATATTGTGGGTAGAAGCAATGAATAAACTAGGAGGTATGGAGATGTTCATGCTTGCTAAATATATAGAAGAATGTACTAAAGGCACTAAAATAGACCAACCAACTCCTATATCGAGCAAAAGATATAGGAAAAAACAATCACAATAAACTCTAAGAATGTGGAATAAGGAACAATGATGTCCAATGTCCCACCCACTCCTAGGACATAATTTTTTTCCACCACTAGTACAACTACATATGCATCTTGCATTGGTAAATATGAAACCGAGGTAGAATATGATGTTGTCTCTCAGTAAATCATAATGAAAGATGCTGAGAAAGTGTTCAATCATAGGTTGAAGGAATCATGCCTTCAATGCTTCAAAGATAATCTACGTCTTCCATTATCGAAGATACCCATGCACCTTCAAAAGGCTGACATGTAGACTGAATTTGGGATAGGTTGGTTAGTAAACTTAAGTAAAGAAACAAATGACTCAAAACTGCAAGAGATTCCATTGCAACCAAACAAAAAAGATAAAACAAATTCCTCCCGAGCTAAAGGCCAAAAGAAGGCCAATTGATATAAGTGTGAAAGTATGGAAATAACTCGTGAAAGCATATGATAAAGCAGATGCATGGAGGGAGTCCGACCAGGAGAGCATACATGTATTTAGATTTGGTTATAATATTATTTCATATTCATTAAATGGTTTTTATAATTTACTGGTGCATAATTAAATTGAATTAGTGTATGTTTCAGGGAAAGGCCTTGAAGTTTAGGCTTGCCAAATATCGTGCCACACATCACCATGGCCAAACAAATTTAGATGCCTTAGTATGAAAATTTGTAAGTATATTTAATATCTAAGTGTGTATACACACACACACACACACACACACACACACACACACAAACATATATACATATACATATACATATATATATATATATATATATATATATATATATATATATATATATATATATATATATATATATAAAAAATAAAAAAATAGTGTGTTTATATTATATTTTTTTTTTTTTTTTATTTTTTGATAGGAGCAACAATATGACCATTATCCATCACAATTAGAATTTGATATGATACAAGACAAAAAGTGGTTTGATTTTGTTATCTAGAAGGAGAATAAGGTATCATTAGTTGACTTTCAATAATTTAATTGAATATTTTTATGTTAATATGTCAATTTTCATTTCTTATGTTGAGTATCTTGAGTTCTTTTGTGCTCCCATCGGACATGGCACCCTTATAAATCACCAATGTTTCACAATGGTCAAGTCCTTATAAATGAATATCCAATAACGACTTTATAATGTCCTTTGTCAAAAACCCTAGGCCAAAGGAGGGATGCAAGGCCATGTAATACATAATCTGTAGACAACAAAATAGATTACATGGGATTGATTAAAGATGCTTGGGTTGAGAGCACATTACATGGGATTGGATTATGCACCCAAGATAACAGTGTTGAGGAGTCTAGGATGATTGCCTTGGAAAGTAAAAAGCCTTGTGATGAAGAGCACTTGACACTTGCAACCCATGCTTAGAGAGTGCACCACCTGAGGATTAGTCCCTTGACATGTATACCTTAGAAAAAGATCACTTCAAATGGTGACCTTATCTTGTGCATTAAATTAAATTGCTTGTGTAATTAGTCCACTTTACCAATGTTGGCCTCCCTCACCTACTCTGTATAGAGGGAAGAGAATGTTTTTTCTACATCATACTCATTATTCCATCTCTATAATTGTCATGGAGAGTTCTTAGTGCTTATGTGATGCAATATTAGAAGACCTAGAGCTTGTGACATAAAACCTAGAGAAGAAATGAAGATGAATGCTATCACTAGGGATGATCTTGAGTCTTAGCACTTGTCTTAGCAATTATTTTCGATATGGTAGGATGAAGGGTGTATTAAGGTCTAAAACATTTGTTTTGTAGTGATATATATATTGAATGAATTAAGAAGATATGTTGGGACATGGCTATTAGAATAGGAACATTTATGATGCAGGTCTGTGTTGGAGTCTGTTTGAATTTTGAAGGCCTGGTTTGAAAGAAAGGACCTAAAAATATATATGAAACTCCCTTTTCTAGTCCTATGGGGAGTATGATTAGCATAGAAATTGGTGGTTTTTCAAAACAAAATTCTTCCTACATTCTAGACTACAACACAAGTATGCTCACTATTCCAGCTATATTAGACCTTATTAATCCTAAAACAACTAGACAAGTGGGGTAGGTGACGATAGATCTATAGATGCTACGTGAACTAGTTTTTGGAGAAATTAATGAATAAATTCAACTAACCTACTTATCTGTGATTACAACCTTTAAAATTGATGTTGTAGTATGGAGAGAAGAGCATAAAGAAATTCAAGCTTTAGAGTATAAGGATAAACAAAATACTATGCATTAGGTATACAACGGAGAGCATGAAATGAAAGAAAATAAGATGCAGAGACTACAATGCTTCATTAAGTTTTCTTAGATAAAAGTCATAGGTATCTTAGCTATTAACATAACATTGATAAATATGTTAATGAAAGAAACTAACAACTTTATTACATAGGTCTCAGAATAAGAATAATACAAATGCAAAGTTACTAAGAAACACCTCTTTGGTTGCACACTTTCAAGCTTTGAAAGAAAAATGAAATGGATTGTCGTTACAACATTTGTGTTACAATATCTATTATGGAATTTGTTGTTATAACATCCGCTGTTACAACATCCATTGTTACAACATTTACTTCTCAACTGCTGTTACCTATGTTTGTTCTTCTCAATTTGTTTTATTGATCCCCCAAGTGCTGGCGTAGTGTTGGGTGGTAGAAACACCTATTTGGCTACCCACTTTCAAGTTTTGACAAGCAATATGAAATTAATTTCTACCCCCTTAATTTTTACAACATCTACTGTTACAACATCCATTGTAATGGTCATTGTTTTAGTAGTTTCAAAAATAACAGTTGTTATAGCATCAACTTTTTCAATAGTTTCAACATTTTCAATAGTAATGAGTGTTATAACATCAACTATTACAACATTTTTAGCAGATTTAACATTGACATGTTGTTATGGAATCTATTGTTACAACATCTGCTGTTACAACATCTACTGTTACAATGTCTTCTTCTCAATCCACTGTTACCTATGTTTGTGCTTCTCAATTTGTTTTCTTGATCCCCCATGTTGTATCTTTGTAGACAGTCCTTGGCTAAAGAACTGAGCCAAAGTATCAATGTGCGGAATTGAGAGGAATTTAGAAGGGTAAATATTATCCTTGAACATTTAATCATCTAATAATAACATAGGCATATAAATGAACCTCTATAGTCAACACAAATATATCCAAGTACAACATAGAAGCAACAATTTAAAGATTTTTGGGCAATAAATTAAATAATTTTTTCAATTTCTAACTCAGTTGTGAACATAACTTAGTAGAGGGACATTAGGGAGATTGATACTCAATCTATCCCTTCCCAATGTCCTATAATATTTTCAAATATATGCAGAAACATATTATGAAATTATAGGAAGAACTCACAAGTACACAATTGTTGTCATGAACGAAAACTAAAATCCTTTGATTATATCCAAGTTGAAAGTATTAAAACAATATTACAAAAAATTGCTCCAAGTATCAACCCTTTCTTATTAAAAAATAAGGTATATATAGAGTGCTTTATAAAATATCCTATCTCTTAAAAGATTTACATTCAAAGTATTATTTATCTAAAGATTTGGATAATTTTTAAACAACTTTTAACCAATATTGCGAACATCAACATCGAGATAAATCGACAAGGGTTTGGAAAACCAAAAAATTGTAAAAATTAGGAAAATGTTGGTAAAAGTTGGAAAACATCGGAAAAATCAAGATACCCTCAAAATATCGATAAAAATCGACAAATGTCAGCTAGGGAGAAAAATCATGATTTCGAGATAAAATCAGGATGTTATCAAGATGTTTGCAACACTACTTTTAACTAAAAATAGAAAAATACTAAGAAAACTGCTCCAAAAATGCCTACAACTGTGCTTGATTTCTGCATTTAGGTTCAATGTATTTGAAATTGCTATGTTCTTGTTGCTCAAAATTCTTAATAGATGTGATTTGTTGCTAATATACTACATTGTTTAGCTGAATTTATTGAACAAATTTTACCAATTGCTCCAATTCTTCATCTGTTGGGTGACTGAGATCCATCATCTATCTGTACGATTCATCTGCATCAGTATACTTCTCATAAGAAGGTTTTACTATGAATAATAGTTTGATTTCATAGTAAATGAACAGGTCATCAACTAACATTTGAAGTAGATTTTGACCGCTAATCTTTCCCTTGATTCCAACAAAATTTGTCTTGTCCCTTGCTTCTCTCTTCAAAAATATTTCATATTGGTATTCTTGTAGGTTTTAACCCCGTATAGAAATTACCTGCATATGAATTCTAAAACATACAAAATAAACAATGTGAGTTCATAACACATAAAACACATATACATAGATATTTTCCCTTGGATCCCAAAAGTGGGACTACCAGCTTGATTTTTCATTATATTCCTTTCAATGTTACAATACATATTCATACATGCTGAAGCATCCAATGCCATGGACCAAAAACCATTGCATCCAAAACCATGGACCGAAAACCACCACGTCCAAAACCATGTGGGAAAACCATGCACAAAACCATAGGTAGGTCCGCCCAACCTAATAAGGGTCCAATTTTTTTTTTCCTGGGGCACTGCCCCCGACCCCATAGAGGGGGGCTACCCACCCTGCCGCCCCTCTGTGACCCCCCTGCTACATAATTGGCGCAACGAAGGGGGGCCTACACCCCCCCATAACCCCCCGGTTAACTACGTGGGCTAGTCGTGGAAAGAATATAACACAACCCAACATTCTCCCACTTCTTGTTTTATTTTCACAGGGGTCCACATGGGAGCTTAGTCATTTATCCAGCCCTACAATGCCCATTGTTTTTCTACACCAAGAGAACTTATCAGAGCTCACAAATTTTGTCAATGCATCTGCAGTATTCTTCAAAGTGTCCACCTTTACCAGCAACACCTTTTTTTCTTCTATCATATCCCTCACAAAGTGATACTGAACATCGATGTGCTTTGTCTTTGAATGGTAAGTAGGGTTCTTTGCCAAGAAAATTTCACTTTGGCTATCATAGTCTATCCTTATAGCTCCCTATACTAAACCCATACTTGAACATAATCTCTGCAACCAAACTACTTCCTTGCTTGCATGAGTGGTTGCCATGTATTCTACCTCTGTAGTTGATAGTGCCACTATAGATTGTTTCTTACTCATCCAACTGACTTCACCTCCAAATAGGTTAAACACATACCCACTTGTAGATCTTCTTTGATCCAAATGTCCAGCCTAGTCTGCATCAACAAAGCCACGAATATCCAACACTTTGTCTAACCCTGGTCTTCCTTGGTAACACAAACCATAATCACTAGTGCCACGCAAATACCTAAAAGCCCGCTTCACTGTTGTCCAATGCTCCTTCCCTGGTTATGACATAAACCTGCTCAATACTCCCACTGCATGTGCAATGTCTAGTCTAGTACAGACCATTGCATACATTAGGCTACCGACTGCGCTTGCATATGGAACATGGGACATGTCCTCTTCCTCTTCTTGTGTCTTGGGACACTTTTGGCATATAACTTTACACCTACAGGAATAGGAACCTTCACCAGTTTACTATCCTGCATATTAAACCTTTGCAGTATTGTCTCGACATACTTCCTCTGGTTTAACTATAGATTCCTATTTGCCTGATCTATTTTAATTTCCATGCCCAAAATATAGTTTGCAGCACCAAGATCTTTCATGTTGAATTTGGAGGACAATTGGGTTTTCAAATCCTGGATAATTTCTTTGTCACTTCCAACTAGCAACATATCATCCACATACAAAACCAGATAAATAACATGGTCACCAATTAATTTAAAATACACAGTGATCTGCTTTGCTTCTGGTGAAGCCAAGTCCCCATATAAATGTATGAAATTTTTGATGCCACATCCTTGGTGACTGCTTTAACCCATACAGAGACTTCTTTAACTTGCATACCAGTTCTTTCTTACCCTTCACTGCAAAGCCTTCAGGTTGCTTCATGTAGATCTCCTCTTCTAGATCCCCATGAAGAAATGTTGTCTTCACATCCATCTGTTCTACCTCAAAATCAAAAGCAACATCAACATAAAAGTAATCTAATAGAAACTACCTTGGCAATAGGAGAAAAAGTATCATCAAAATTAATTCCCAGCACCTGGGAATAACCTTTTGCTACCAACCGAGCTTTGTATTTCTCCACCTTTCCTTCTGCATTTGTCTTCTTTTTGAACACCCATTTGCTGCCAATGAGTTTCCTTCTAGCCAGCAACTCCACCAGAACCCATGCCTCATTTTTGTGCAAAGATTCCATTTCATCAACCATGGCCTCTTTCCAGAGTTTGCCATCCTCTGAATCTACTACTTCCTTCACAGTTCTGGGATCATCATTAGTAATAGATAAAGAAAAATTTGAATAGAAAGCAAATGGACTATACCTTTCTAGCTGCCTTATTTCTCGATCTCATCTTCTCACACCCAAAGTTTGTGGCTCTTCATATTTTGATTCCTCCTTTGCTGTAGAGTTTGATTCTTCCTCCTTAAGCTCAAGCTCTATATTCTCAGGTTCCTTTGGTTGGATTTCATGTTTAATAACATCTTTTGCCTCTCTGAACACCACATCTCAGCTGTACATAACCTTCCTTGTTACTGGGTTCCAAAGCTTATAACCCTTTAAACCATCCTTATACCCAATAAAGATGCACTTTTCAGATTTACTATCCAACTTGTTTTTTTTTCTCCTTTGGAACATGTACATATGCATCACATCCAAATACCCTCAGATGTGAAAGATAGGGTTTCTTACCAGTCCATACCTCTTGTGGTGTCTTATCCTCCAATGCTAATGAAGGTGATTTGTTGACCAGGTAACATGTTGTCTCCATTTCCTCTACCCAAAATTCCTGTCCTAACCTGACACCACTGAGAATGCTTCTTGCCCTTTCCATCAACGTCTTGTTCATTCTTTTTGCAAGTCCATTTTGCTCAGGTGCGTATGGAGTAGTCTTATACCGTGCTATACCACACTTATTACAAAATTATTCAAATTCCTTATTGCAAAACTCTCCACCGTTATCTGTCCTCAACACTTTTATCTTCTTCTCTGTCTGGTTTTCCACCATAGCCTTAAATTCTTTAGATCTGTCAAAGACTTCAAATTTCTTCTTAAGGAAATATATCCATGTATTCCTTGAGAAGTGATCTATAAATCATACATACTACATAGACTTACCCAGTGATGGAACCTTCACAGATCCAAACACATCACTGTGCACAAGCTCTAATATCTGTTTCACCCTCTTACCACTAGAGGGCAAACTCACCCGATTCTACTTCCCATATACACAATTTTCACAGAAATCAAAATCTAGAGAGCTATTACTCATACCTTCTACCATACCTTTACCATGAAGTATTCGAAGGCCTTTCTCTCCAATATTTCCAAGCCTTTGATGCCACAACATGGTCTTCTCTCCAGAGACCACTAGATTTTCTGCTCCACTTTCAGGAACCACAGAACTATTGTACCCATCAACAACAATGCTACCTTGTATCTTTTATAGAGTTCCAATCCGAACTCCCTGCATCAATACCAATGCTCCTCGAACCATCTTGTAATTATCATTCTTGAACATTGTTTTTACACCTGCATCATCCAGCTTGCTTACAGAAATCAGGTTTCTGGCCAATGCAGGAATATGTAGAACACTCGAAAGTGTTCTAACCCTTCCACCTTTCAAATTCAACTTTACTTTTCTACGACCAACGATTCTAGTCTTCCTATCATCACCTAAGAAGAAATCACCACCATCGTATTTCTCATACTCATAGAACCACTCTCTATGGGGAGTGAAGTGAAAGGATGCACCTGAGTCAATCAACCATGCCTCATGATCTACATGTGTGCTTGAAGAAGCCAAGTACACATCACCACCTTCATTTAAGGCGGTTTTTACCTCTGTAGAAGGAGCATCATCAGATCTCTTTCCTTTGTCAGGAGCTTTAGATTTACAGTCCCTTTTGTAGTGCCCTTCCTTTCTACATTTCCAACACACCACCTTCATAGGTTTTCTTGGAGATTTAGATCTCCCTCTAGATTTAGATCTCCCACTCAATGACTTATTTTTGTTTCTGTTTTGGGACGGTCCTTGTACAGACAAGGAATCACCATTCTGGCTCTCCATATTTTTTCATCTCATCTCCTCCGTCAACAAGGATGAGACTATTTCATCAAACTGCAAGGCAGTTGCATTGCTACCTATTGCAATAACCAGAATATCCCACGAATATGGTAGAGAAAACAACAAACTAATGCACTTATCTTCATCTAAAATTTTAGTATCAACAGACAATAACTGACATACCACAGTATTAAATGCATTTAGATGCTCTGTCACTGAGTCTCCATCTTTCATCCTTAGGTTATACAACTTTTTTTGTAGGAATAGTTTATTCACCAGAGACTTAAATTGGTACAAAGTCCCTAACTTATCTCACAAATCCTTCGCCGTAGCTTCCCCGGATACATTGAACATACTAAATTTGAGACACACAATCATATTTTGCTCTCTGCTTTCCGATCCAACTTCTTCCATTCTTCATCAGACACTTCCGTTGGTTTTGTACCCAGATCTACCAAAATCCACTGATGTTTATCGACTAACAGATCCTCCATCTTGAGTTTCCACATCTTAAAACTCTGACCATTAAATTTATTGATCTCTATTTTTCCACTGCTCGCCATCTTCTTTCACCACCAAAATTGATTCCGTAGATCTCCCACTAAATAGGGTCTACCACAGGCTCAACTGAAACCCCTCAGCAACAAAGGCATCGCCTTGAAGCCAAAACAACTTTGATACCAAATGTAGGTTTTAACCCTGTATAGAAATTACCTACATATGAATTCTAAAAGACAGAAAATAAACAATGCGAGAGCATAACACATAAAACACATATACACAAATATTTTCCCCTGGATCCCAAAACCAGGACTACCAGCTTGATTTTTCATTATATTCCTTTCAATGTTGCAATACATATTTACACATGCCGAAGCATCCAATACCATGGAATGAAAACCATCACATCCAAACCATGGACTGAAAACCATTGCGTCCAAAACCATGTGCAAAAACCATGCACAAAACTATAGGTAGGTCCACCCAACCTAATATAGGGTCCAAATTTTTTTTTTCTCGGGGTGCTGCCCTGGACCCCATAGAGGGGGGCTACCTATCCCCCCCACCACTGTGCAATCGGCGCAACGAAAGGGGGGCACTGTCCCCCCTCTAACCCCTCGGTTAACTACATGGAATAGTCGTGGAAAGAATATAACACAACCCAACAATTTTGTTACCATACAACCATATGAATTTTTAAATGATGGAAGACCTCTCTCTTGCAGAATAGGATATTTTCTATAGAATTTATTGATTTCCACTAGAATATTTTCACACTTTTCCTTTTGTCTTTAGCATCTGAGTTTTCTTCATGAGAACATTTATAGTCTAAATATATGATTCCATTCTGTCTACAATTCCTATTTATTCAAGTTCTTCTATGGACCTTGTCTTTAGATATTTTATTATTTGACTTGCTTGTCTAGGTTGCTTTCCCAATCATATTTTGATGTCATTAATAACTTCTTTAGCTCTTTTAATCAACTTCTCTTGTTCTACAATAATCTCCATAGACTGTCAAATATGAAACATATATGACATAATAATCTGTCCAAATTTGTTCTTTGGCTTGTGATAAACATTGAATATTGTTAGAAGCACTCAAAGACTATTCTAATTGCTTTTGCAAATTTAATTTTTTCTTTATTTCCTCGACTAAGGCATTGTATGATTCATTTTTGTGCATCTAAGCTTTATCCAATTTTTCTATCAATCTCCCAATCTCAACATCCTTTAGTTTAAGAGAAGATAATGCATGTGATAGCATTTCTATGGAACCTATTTCTTTGGAACTTGTTTCCGTCGCTGGAATTACTACACTGTCAGATTGGGACTTCTCTTTTAACAACTCGTCCATCTTTTCTTTCATTTTCTGAATATACAGGTTTTGTTCAATTAGATATGATAATAATTTTCCTTCTCCTTATCTAATTCCCCAATTTCTTGTGTTTGGGGATGCTTTGTTGTAGGAAGCTTCAACTATATTCTAAGTGCTTGAATATCTTCATTTAATTACAAGGTATTCTAGTGATTTGATCCTAACATCCTTCTCCAGAGTATAAGTACTTTCCATTTTAAGTTCTGCAATAGTATTATTCAAAGAATTCTGCAATTTTGATACATTTGAAGTAGAACTAGTGAGAGAGGAATAGATCATCTCATCAATTTGTCTATGTAGATCAATATGATCTATAGGATGGATGTATTTAGTATTGAAAGATAAAGCAAAAAGCCTATAATCTCCAACATCTCTAGGAGTAGAAACTTTACGTTCAAAAAAAGCTAACTTAAATTCACCTTTTTTAGTATCAAGAACCAAAAGAAATATGTTTTACCGGAAGAAGTTTTCTTCCAGAACTCAATATAAGTTACTACCTTCAAAGCCTCATTCTTTTTCTTCATTTCCAAAAAATTAGAAAATTTGTTGTTGGTTAGAAGAAGAAGAATGATAAGGTTGTTCTATCCCTGGATCCAACTCTTGCATTTTGAAAACAAGATCACCTGAAAAAATAATCATTGGTGAAGAAAAGTCGGATGAGACAATTTCTGATACTGCTCCCTCGATATTGTTTGCCTTCTTTCTCTTGTATACTCTGAACTATTCCATTTCTAACTCTAATAAGATTTGATCTATCCTCTTAAGTTATTTTTCTTTCATTGAAGGTGTAACCAAAATTTTCTATCCTACTGACGACTCCACAGTTTTTTCTTCTTTCAATTCCTTTAAAGTGTTTTCCTCCCAGGTGTTCTTATTATGAAACTTCTCTATCTCAGGCTTGAACACATGAAAATAAGGTTGGGATTTGTGCTGAACTCTGAGGGGTGATTCTCCAAAAGGAGTCATATGGCCAAGTAACCCCCAATTTATACTTCATTTGTGCCAATAATTGTTCCACCTCTTTGTTTGCTGACCTCTGATTCACTATAAGTGGCCCTACCCGCGCCTTCATATTAAACAAGGTCTATTTTCTTCAAGGTAAAAAATGCACTGATCTACATTAATTATCTTTTTGATGAATTCAAGTGAAAAAATACACATAGGCAAAAAAATTGGCAACTGATAGGGTGGAATTTCACACCCATACAATCTAATTCCTAGAAAATGATGGTACAAATACCAATCACCAAACCTTGTTTGTTCACTAAGCTACATAATATTTATAATTTTAGGTGAAATTATGGGAGGACTATCACTAATCAATAGGCTGTAGCATATGTGAATAAATTTGTTCACAAAGTAACTAAAGGAAAGTTCCTCAGAATTCATGCTGACCAAGGACATCTAATGAATCACGGACCATCGATTCCCTTGAAGATATTTCTTTTTCAATTGTATTAGGAATATGTTTGACTGATAATACAAAAAAAAATACGATAGGATTGATTGTTTTTTAAAAGCTTTTTCAACTTCAAATTTAAGAAAATGGTCATGAATGGCCTCAGATAAAAAATGGTGAAATTGAATAAGATTTTTGGTTTCTTATCTTGACAAAAATTTGATAGAAAAGCTATAACTACTTCATCCACTTTCTCATCACTCTCTTACCCTAAAATATAGCATAAAATGGATATGGTTTGTCTTGAAAATTATGGAAACATTGATGAAGGGTAAGGAAGAAAGTGATTGGAATACTAGTCCCTTCAGGCATGGATACTTTAAAATAGCCATTTTTTTTCAAAAGTTAACTTCTGATATATTTCTAAGAGAATTTAACTAGAAAATGGGTGCATAGAGTTGGACAAATATATGCACAGGGCTACTAAAATATTCAACTACGGTCAAATTCCACTTTGGAAAACTAATTTTATGGATATAATGATTGCATTGAATTCCTCTTTTTGAGAGAACCAAAATCAACCTAAATATCACTCAAATCGGATAAGGGAAAGTGTAATTATGAAGAAAATCCCACATGTGCATATTTGATAAGGTCAGCCATAATGCAAATTGGATACCCTTGAAAGGCTATAAATACAAGTGACCTCAACCTCATTTGGATGTCATCATGAGACATTCTTCTATTCTCTTTCTTAGTTTTTGGCTCGCACAGGTCTGGGACACGTCCGCAGAGGAATGGGTTTGCCCGAAGACAAAATTGCAAGGTTTGAAGCTCGCATCTCTATTTTAGGTTTTTGGGTCTCAGTCATAGGCATGACATACAAACAAATCAAACACAATTTATCTCTAAGTGGCTCATCCGTGCGATCGAAGAATCTCACTCACATGCACAAATATTCTTCCATGCGACTGGTATCTAGGGTTTATGAATCACAATTGCAATATCTCCAAAGGCTGAATTCAACCACAGTCTCTAGTTTATAGGCTCAAGGGAGTGATTGAAGCTTCCCAATCACATGCACAACATGTCCTCGATGTGACCAAATTCTAGGGTTTGGTTTTTCAGTTATCCAAAGTTTTCGTTCGATTTTCCACAATATTAGACAATTGACCGCAACCACTATCAGTTCATAATATACCTTAGAATCAAGATTTTGAGTATAAACATGATTGGGTTCAACTCATCAATATTGTCTAGTTGATTTTTGCTGATAGTTGTATGGATGAAGATAACAATAATTGTACTCTCTTTTGCTAAATCATTCAATGACAATCTAATAAGAAGAATAATTTGAAAGGGGTTTCCCCAGAGTGGGTTTTTCCTTGGTCTTCAACCAATCCTAGTGTCTCTATGTGTGAATGCTTTTCTTTGATTGTTCCTTTATGTTTCACTACATTAATGATGATATTTTTCTTCCTACATAGTTTCATATGCTGCTAAATAATGATGTAAATCTAAATAATGTAATGATGTTATAGGGTGAATTTAATGTGTAAATGAAGAAATGAAATTATCGAATTAAAGAACAATATAGCCCTCAGAAAAAAATTAACATGGTATCTGAGCTGGGATAAAGAAAAGTCAAGGAGATTATCACTATGATGACACCATTGATGGAATAAAGAGAGGATGGAGGAGACTTAAAAGAATTCTAGGGTTTGAAGGAAACCTTAGGAAATTTGTGTATTAGGGTTTGAGAGAAACCCTAGTTTATGGCAAATATTTGAGATATGAAATCTAGAAACCCTAGCAGGGTAAATGTGAAGATACTCAAGCACTTGTGTTAGATTTTATGAAGACCTAGATGGATAGTCTCTATTGGTCTTGGTTTCTAATAACGTTGGTTGAAATAATGAAGCAATATTTTCATATGGAAAATAGACAGTGATGGTTCTTGAAGGCTGGTTCAAGAGGGAGATGATCACCTCTGACTAAAAATAAGTACTTTATGACTTATTATTCTCCTTTATATCTTTAATTTTGACTTATGGATCTCATTATTCTTTTGATTATTACTTATGCCTCCTGAATGTATATTTGAGTATTTGGATGCTTCTAACCTTCTAATGAGTTGTGATAAGTGGATCCCTCTTGAGGATCATGGCTAGTGCAGCGAGAGAAAAAGTAGTGTTGGAAAAAGTAAAAAGCCAACTAATGAAAAGGTGACAAAGTGCTACTAGCTAAGAAGGTGCACATGTATCTAAACACTACAAGGTATGTATGGTGTTATGTTTCAACTACAATATTGATGACAAGGTAAGCCCTAAGGTATGATGAAAATGTTTCCTTCACAAATGGTTCATGCATATGAAATTGATTTGGATTCATGGTTCTTATAATGAAATAGTGCACTTGGTAGTAAACAATAATCTTACCTTTTAGACATGATGAACTTCTTGATTCTATGAAGCTACTTAATATTGATCTTTGATATAGTGGTATACTTGATGTTTTCCTAACATCTATCATTTTGAATATATTAATCCCATAAAGAATGCTAGCACCTTGATTTTAGTAGATGGTAACTTGACACTATTGATATTGTTTGTAAAAAGCATGTTAGCCATGATTATAGAAGTATAACAATGAGAATGATATTCAAGATCTTTTGTTGACCATGGTTATGTTTTGATGTGTTTAGTAGTTATGACATATGGTAAAATTGAATGCCCTGACTTGGATTGAGTTACATGATATATACTCCTATAAGCTATTTGAAACTAACCCTTGATGAAATATTGATGTTATGATGTAATAATTGATGCTAACGTGATATGATCATGATAAATATATGATATAGTCTGACTTTATGATCTAACATATTTGCTGATGCATGATATCATTATAGATAGGTTGATGGAATGATTGAATATGATGTAGAAATTTTGAATAATATAATACTTATTCACAGAGATTATCCTGATTATACACTATTTGTGGAATGCATGCATAATACATAACCTCCTCTACGTTGATCATCAATTTGCGGAATGAAAAACAATCACATGCACACATTGAAACATCAATCACACATATCAACACAGTATGTACTAGGGAAAGCATACAGCTGAAAACCCCCAACTATCTGTATATTATAATGATAGAGAACATGTAACAAAGCATAGTACAATACTCCTCACAAGTACTCAGTACTATCTCCACCTGCTACACACAAACTAGCTTAGATCTGAACAAGTCACAGGTTCAAATCTCCTCCGCTATCTGCTTGCCTCTACTGCGCAATCCAAAGTGAGAATAGGTATGATCCAAGTTTGAATTCCCTTGGCTTGTACTACACAATCCTCATTGGCAATCTCAATCAATGATTGTGCAAATCTCATGCACAGCTATAGTCACAACTGATAGTAGACTCACCCTTTCACTCACCTCTAAG
>Ga0115851_100505_pt1 | contig 17677 bp, 20 predicted proteins | sample InSIn2gowninarea_FD_83865 | JGI IMG/M metagenome (GOLD analysis project Ga0115851, IMG submission 83865)
ATATATATATCGCAGCCTGGATGGATGAAACTAGATCTAGGGTCTTCAATCTCGTTTGATCTTCACTCAAAGTACAAGCCGATCCATGTGAGAGTTTTTTTGGAGTCGAACATGGGAAGACATCTCCTAATTACTAGCTAATGATGTAAGTTGTTAACAGGCGCGAGAGGAATCACCGATAATGATGATGATCCTCAAGGTACTATAGTACAATTCACATGGTGTGAATAACGGACTTGGTGTCGAACACCATGCAGAATCTTTTGGTCAAAGGCCATTGATGTAAACCTATCGCCAGAAGTGGGAAACTTGCCATTGAGGAATGCAAGCTTCAAAGTACTGAAAGGGTTGTTCCTAGATCGACTTCTTGGATAATGAGCTAATGTCGACAAGAAGCAATCCGTCATAGGAGGGCCTTAGGGAATCCCACATCAATGACACAGAACAGAGCAAATGATTTTAATGGAGGTGAAAACGATCTGGTGATATAAGGTTCAGGGTGGCGGACATGAAAGAATGGAGCGTAAATGTATTGTAGTGGGTGAGACACAGGTGAATTCTCTGAGTGACTTCTCTTGAACATATCGGCGACACTAACATGATGGATTGGTAGCACTAACCCCAAATATAGATGGTGTGACGGAACCAAGGTGATGTGACCAGTGAATGGAACAACCCAACCCAACTCGGATGCGGAGTGAAAGTGTCATGTTCAAGAGCGACTTGCTACCAACAAAGTTTCTTCAAGTTTTCTTCCCAATTTTTCCCTAGTCATTGCTGACCAGTACCTCTTTATTTTTGTCAAGCTTGAGGAGGATAACATATGCTTGTTCTATAATTCGCCCTTCGGGAAAACCCATCGGTATGTTTTAATGAGCCTAGCGATAGTGAAACTCGTTCTTGTCTGTTATGGACAAGTTTGTTGCTATTAGGTTTTAATGAGTTTAATGACAAAGATAACTCGGTCCTTTTCAATTTTAGAGTGTCTAAAAAGGGACGTAAAGGAATCTCCAAAAATCCTTTTTCGTCACATAATCCCTTGAGTCCGAAAAAGTATAAAACAATACAAAAGGGATGAATTTTCGGTATTTTTAACGAGCCGAACAAAACAAGCACTCGATCTTTTTGTGTAATAATCCCTCAGGTCCAAAAAGATTAAAATCTAAAGGAGGGATAACACTTCCGATCACTTAAACGAGATGGAGAGGCCAATGGCTCGGCAATATTTTCATATTTTATGAGTCAGTTGAAAAGAGCTTAAAGGAGACTCGTTTTTGAGGAACGAGTGATAGATTCGGGTGGCGGCTGATTCCAGGTAAGGTTTGGAATTTTCAAATCCTGGCAGTGTTACAAGGATGGCTAACAGGATCACTCTTCACAGTTGTTCGTCAAAAGGGGTAAACAATCAAATGGAGGTGAATGATCGGCCAGTATAGAGTGGAGGTGATGATGAGAACACGACCAAGGCTTTAAAGGCTGAAGTAATACATTCACGACGTAATTTACCAGAATTTTGTTCATTTTTTATTTTAAAATGAGCTTAAACTCTGGAGGAACATTTGCTCATTTCTTATGTTTATTTTTTAACGAGCTTGAATTCCGCGTTAAAACTGCTCGATCCAGTTGTAAAATGCGGATGTCTCATCTAAGATGCCATTTTTGTGGAGCTTGCACCTTATGAAGTTTTGCTCTGAATCCTTTCTTTATGAAAGTTAGGAAACAACTAGCCTTATGGGTTTAAAGGGTTAGAGGTCCTACAAATTTAAAAAATAAATAGCAGCTCTTCACTTGCACGCGGAAAGGTTTGCATGCCCCCAGGTATAGCGAAGTAGAGTTTCCAGGTTACATCTCAATTTGTCAGACAAAACATTTGCTTTATCGGGAAAGGCCTATCTTTTCAGGTTACCCCTCAATTTGCAGACAAAACATTTGCTCTATCGGGAAAGGCTTACCTTAACAAAGGTATCTTATTCCGGTCTAATCCCATTTTCTGAAATGGATGGGTGTGTTAGACTAGTCATATATCTTCTGTGGAAACCTACCCTATACCTAAGGTTTTCCTGCCGAAGTAGACCAGGGTGCATGCCCCCTGGGTTTCAGTCATATCCTCCGAATCACTCGCGCTCATCAGGAGGATAGACTGGGATTTGATGAGACATTCCTTGTGTGAAAAAACCATTTAGGGTTGGTGTAGGACTATTTGCTATGTGTGAACTGGGAAATGAAAGCTGGTCTACGAGCTTGACCACTCTTCCTTCATGCGGAAAACATATTACTCTAAAGAGTGAGGAGACAATGGCTCCCATGCAATAAATATAGTCTCGTCCAAGGGGTAGATTATAATCCAAGGGTCCTTGGACTACCATTACGTTCATGTGAACGGTTTTCCCTCCCAATATTATGGGCACATTGGGAAGGATCCCTAATGGTCGACTGGTTCCTTTGTCAAAGCCTGTTAGATTTCTCATCTCAGGCAAAAGTGGTGGTGAACCAAGTGCTTTCCAAGCAGTTGAGGAAAGGATACTCATAGAAGCCCCTTCATCTATCACGGTACCGGCCATGACCACTATATATTTCAGCAATGATTCGAAATGGTACACTAGCCGGTAAATGGTGTTTTCCTAGTAGATTCCAGTCAAAGGAAACAACCAGGTTGCTTGGAGGTGGGACCGAATAGACGGCTGGATATGACTCAGATGAACTTCCTTCCTACGGTAAAGGAACGGGTAGATTGCCCCCATGTTCATCGAAGTCTATGCTTACGAAAAGAATTTGGACGGTGTGATCCTTGTTCTCTTCGGTGACTTTATCATCTAAAGATAGACCTTCTGAAGGCAAGACCGGGTCAACTACCACCTCGATCTTTTGACTTTCATCTGGTGTGGATTCAGATGGTTTATCTTCAATGATAGATGCTTCAGCCGACCATAAGGGCGTGTCAACCGGATTTTCAACTTGTGACGGACTCGGCAAGAGTTTCTTATATCCAGGAGGAAGTCGTAATGGAGAAACTGGACAGTTGTCCAAAAATCTTTTAGCCTCATCTAAGAAGGGACAACGGTGGATGGCGTGATCGCCTTCACACAGTTTACAAGGAAATTTACATTTTCCTTTTTGTTTAGGTGCTTCAATTTCACTAGTTGACGGTGTAATTTCAACATGATCATCAGAGGTTGATGACACCGGATTATGCAAATGAGGAGACCAATCCCTTAAGATCCGAGGGATGCAAGGACAATCTCGATGATAGTGGTCCCCTTTGCAAATGACACATGGAGATGTCTTCCCATGTTCGACTCCAAAAAAACTCTCACATGGATCGGCTTGTACTTTGAGTGAAGATCAAACGAGATTGAAGACCCTAGATCTAGTTTCATCCATCCAGGCTGCGATATATATATTAAGGAAAAATAAGGGCATTAAATGTACATCATTGCTGCAAAGATAATCATCCAATCTAAGGGATGATGGCTCTACCAGAATCATCAGTCTACACTCAGATGATTGTCTGTCTCATGTACATGAAAATGAATTTATAAAGCTGAGCATGGGAATGGTTGCCTCAGATAGATCATGAAAATATTATGAAGATAATGTATTGTATTGTATCTTATTACAGGTCTCCTTCCAGCTTGAAAGAACTTCAGATCCTCATGATAAAGCATTTCACCCGACATCAACAAATTAACGACCTCATGCTTTAGGGGGCAACTGTTATAGACATTTTTGGGCACTGCAACCCCGATCATAAATGTCCATAAACCAAGGGCTCTTAAGTCCCTAAAAGTGTTGTTCCGACCCCTAAAAGAACAAGGTCAACTGATTACATCTTCTCCCAGAAGTTCTCCACAAAAAACTACTCAGAAACGGTCAAAACTGGATCATTTGACCTGCTCCATGGTCAAAGTGCGTTGCATCCCACCTAAGTACACTTAGCAGGTGTGATGCATGTTGAAAAGCCCTTCTATGTAGTGCGATGGGTGAGAGTGGACAAATGGCAGGGTCAATCTGCAAGGTGGAGAAGTAAGGAATCTTCTAGAAACTTCTCCTATGACACTTGCCTCTCTACATTCGCCCAGGGATGAGTAAGAGATCATCAATCTCCAAGTGGATTCAAGAACTATCAGAGAGAGGACACTAATCAAATCTCAAAAGCTGACTCACCCCCCTTGTAAACATCTATATATGGATCCCTCATCCCAGAGATCTAGAGGCTGGAATTTTGTATCTTGTAAGGAAGTGCTGCTGGTTTCTGGGTGCTACATCATAGTGTTGGGTGATCTAAGCTTTTCATGAGGTGAAGAAGGGCTTCTTGCTGAGAGGATGATGCTGGGTCAGAACAATTGGTCGTAATCCTCTTTGCTCTTTCTTGATTATTAATAAAGCTATTCAAGTTTTCCTCCACACTCTTGTGTGATTGATGTTGTATGCATTTGTGTGGTTAATATACATCTGGTCCTATATTGTTTATGATAATAGATCCATGTTCTCGTAGAGTGTTATGCTGGTGTGATTCTACAGGTGCTCTTTGAAGTTGGGTATGCAAGGAAGCAAGTAGCAAAAGACTATCAGAAGGGAAAGGAATCAAACAAGGAACCAAGCGCAAGACTGAGGTTGGTCTCCTCTATTCTTCTCTCATCTATTTCTCATAAAGGAAAATGAAAGTGGTTTTAGTGTGTTTGTTTCTAAGGTAGTCATCACCCTTAGTGGGACTAGCAGTTCTGCATAGACACTAGTTTTCCCGATAATAGGCACGGTGACTATTTTCTCCTTCAAAACATCCAAACTTTTCTAACAATCCTCATCCTAGCAAAATATCACATCCTTTTTCAACAGTTTTTTCATTGGCACAATTATTTGTGCATATGCCTTGATGAAATTCCTGTAATATCCGGTATGGCCCAACATTGCGCGCAATTGCTTAACATTCTTTGGGGCCGCCAAATTGACAATGACTACAATCTTAGTAGGGTCTACCATCAATCCCTACTTGCAAACCACATGACCCAATAATACCCCATATGGTACATAAAATATGCAATTTTTGAGATAAAAGTTTACTTGATGTCTTCGACAAGTACCCAACATGAGGTGCAGACTAGCAACATGGTTCTTGACCAATGAAAACATGGTCAAGTCATCAAAGTAGACCTCCAAAAATTTATGGATAAATTCCTTAAAAGCCACAATTATCACTCGTGAAATATTGTGAGCACATTCTTCAGTCCAGAAGGCATCACTGTGTATTGAAAGCAACCCCACTCAGTTGTGAAAGTAGTCTTGCTATGATCCTCCGGAGCAAGCTTCATCTGATGTACCTTGAGAATCCATCTGTGAACGAGTAGGCTTCCCGTCCTCCAACATTCTCTAGTACTTCATCTATAAATGGCATAGGGAATGGATCATCGATGCACACATCATTTAGCTCCTTGAAGTCTACACATATCTGAGTTTCATCCTACTATTTCTTTTCTTGAACCACCATAGGACTCACCCAATCAGACTCCTCCATAGGTTCAATTATCGCAGATTCCAGCATCTTATCCAATTCCTTATACACCTTTTCTTTATATTTGGGATTTAATCAATAGGGGCATTGCTTTACTAGCTTCACATCTAGATTTAAATTAATATTCATGATGCCCAAATCCACTACTATCCCTTTCAAATCAGAGAACTTGGTGGGAAACAAGTCCTGATATTCGTGCAGCAACTCCACGACTTTATCCATTGTATATTCATCCAAATAGTTGCCTATCTTCACAAACTTCGGCTGTGCTTTTGATCCAATATTCACTTGCTTAGTCTTCAAAGGCTCTAACATATCAAGGATTTGTGCCTTAGGTCCTTTAACTTCATGCTCTCCTTTAGATTTAGAAATGTTGATTTTTTTGGGATCTTCTTCACCCTCTTATGTGGTCACATTATAAAATTTGAGCGGATGATGCAGCTCCATACTCCAATATGGTTGTACCCAGGCAACTGGTTCCTAAGGCATATGGAATATCGCAGCTTTGATCATTTGTAGTGCTTGATCTATACATTCAAAACCATGTTAAAAGCTAAAAGTTCACAAAAAAATTATTTCAACATGTCCTATTTTGCGGTCCCATGCCACAGCTCCGTTTCCAAATACTAGTTCATGGGTATGGTATCTAGTGTGTGTCAGAAGATATGAACCCATTCTGGTTGTGGTTCTTCTCCCCATGGTTTCGTCCATCGCGCCAAATGCTTACGTAGATCATCCTTCCCTGTGTATTTTTCTACCAAGAAAGTATTAGCATACCCAAACATCAACTTCGTCATTCTTCGGTACTCCTTCCAATTGACAAAGTTGTCTTTATGCGTACCCCACCAACGCATAGGCATAGCTCACAACACAATATCTATATCTTGGAACCATTGTTCCTTCGGTACATCCCTTTCAGATTTATCCAAAATTAAATTAACATCTTCTAAATCATCATAATAATGTAAATGCCATACCTCAGTGGATATGCATTGAAGTGATTTTGTTAGCATGTAACAGCGCAACAATGATATTTCATGTAGTTGGTTCTGCCAATGCTCAAGCTCCTCGTCAGAATCAGAAGTGCAGGAACTGTCCTTATCCCATGTGATTCGTCCATCCCTAGTAGAGTTGATCCAGTCCTCATCGTATGTAGTGATCTTATAGATTTGATCCAGGTCATCATCTTCTTCATAATCGTGCACTGGTTCAATATAGCGTGCACACTCAGCCTGATCTAGTGTAAATAATAAATCTTAGCTCCTTCCTTTCGAATGTCATTATGCACTTTTTGAGATTAATGACCACATCCATATCAAAGGCCCAATCAAGGCCAAGTAGCATAGAGTATGGGTTATTATCATCAACTATCTCAATTACTTCAAAATCAGCTAAGGTGCTTTCTCCTTCAATATATACCATTACCCCATATAGGTGCCCCATAGGAATGATCTTTCGTTGATTTTCCATTCGTAGCTAGATGGGAGAGCACTATAGTGTAGGTCTCCCCATCCTCTCCCAAGTTTTCTTTGAAAAACCTTTTGCATCAGATCCTAGATCAAGAATTACCTTATCCATTTCATACTCTCCAATTTGCACAGTCAGCCTCATCTCGCGACCAGTTCGCTTCTTATTTTTACCTATTTTGTGTACTATGCATTGTTAATAGTTTTATTTTTATGCGTAAAATTATCTATTAATTCTTGTATCCCTTCCACTACCTTTCTACCCCTTAGAAGCCTCATGCAAGTCTTCACAAATGTCACTAACAACAAAGGGTCTACGTCCTACACATCGTCATTTCGTCCAAATTTTCCCTGACTTCCAGATGTAGAGGATTCCATGAAGCTCTTCTTAGCCTCCATAAAGGTTTCCTTTGCTTTGGTTATATCGAACCCCACTTCCTTTTCAGCATCCTTATGTACCCATCCATAAACTTATGGCTTCTTCCCCTTATCTTCTCTAGTGGCAATACAACTTCGTGTAACTATATTAATACTAGGCTCATCTTTACGAGGCTCGACCTCACCATTTGGATGTTATGCATATGTTTTTGGGTCTGAGTCTTATTTTCTTGCATCTTCATGATAAGTGTTAGACAATCCTCTATGACATGGTCAAACTGCCTGCAATACTGACAAGAAGGGTGTGTTAGATTCTGATAGTCACGCGCGAAATGCCCTACTTCCCCACAGTTGTAAAAAATAATTTGGCCCGGACCCCTTCCAACTCCTCCTCCACGGCCTCTTCCTCAGCTTTGGAAGCCTCCGTGTGCTGCACCCGCACCCAGATATTAAGGTTGATTTTCTTCCTAGATCCTATATGTAGGGGTCCACTCCATCATTATTTCATATCTTCTGTAGTTGCACTCATCATGACCTACCGATTTGCAAAAAGTGAAAAAAAACTACTATGGAGTCTGCACAAATTTTTGCAGGAGATGATAGTTATCAGTTGTGTGTTTCCCAAAGATTTGGAAAATAGTGCACCATAATGCTACTTTTGTACTCGACCCAGTGGTGTTTTCTAGTTTCAGGGGACGGACCCCCCCAATAAGGCAATCCTAGTATACTGGGTAGTGGTCCTTATCATGACCATGGCCCTTACACTTCAGGCACCAAACTTCTATGTGCACCTTGGGCTAGACTTTCTTTTCCCTTTGTAAGGCTCTATAACTCCATATGTAAATTGTCCAACTGTGATTGAATCTTTTGTACCCCAAGATTCATATCTAACATGGGTGAAGCTTCCAACCTATGGAAATATCCAAGGCTTCATCTTGTGTTCCTATTTTTTGTTGAGATAGTGTAAATCACATATGATCCAATACCGAAGCAATGTACTAGTCTCTATGTTGATCATCCATGATCCTCATATTAGCCTGCTAGATCAAACACTTCATTCTTTGATCAAAGTCCCATGCTGACTCATTTACCCTCTGTTAGATCTCTTTAAACTTCATCACTGACTTGGCTTCTGATTTAGGCTTATTAAACTCATTGTTCAATGCTTGTTGTGCTTCCAGCATATTTTCATTGAGTTTACCCGAAAAAAACTTGATATACTAGCTCAACACTTTGTCTTATAGTGCCATAACTAACTGTGCTTTCTTCATGTTATCATCAGTAATCTGTTGTGCCTTCCATACAATATCTATTATGAACCAAAATTGCTCAGGGTCTTCAATCCCCAGACCATTAAACATAAGCACCTTCATCACATTCACAATGTTGAAGGATGGAGGTGGAGGTGGAGGTGGAGGTGATGGTGGAGGTGGAGGTGGAGTGGAAGGATTCGGTATCCTTGCGATACTCTGTCTTACCACATGTAGTGCACCTAGAAGTGTCCTTACAACAATACTTTCTTTGTCACTATTAGATGCTCCTAATAAAGGACTGTATTCATCGCCTGGATATAGGTCTCTTCTGAATGCTTTCCCACTTCGCGTAGCTCCCATCAGATATCTTCTAAACAATAGTTTAGCATAATAGTAATGGGGAAGCACAAGGCATTCAAATAGAAGGAAAACATAGGAGAAACAGGAAGAAAAGGAGAAATTTGACGAAACTAATGCTGAGCCTAAGGCAGAAAAGAAGACAAGCTCAAAAACAGAGAAGAGAAAAAGGACAAAGGCTGAAAAGAAAAAGGCCAAGAAAGCCCAAAAGAAGACTGCCATAGGCAAGGTAGGGACCCAACAAGAAAAAGAGAAGACACCACCAGAGATAGCAGAGACACAAGCAAAAACAGTAGACATAGAAAAGGCTGCAAGAGATGAAGGAAAAGAATAGCAGAAAGAAACATCCCCTGAAACATTGGCAAGGGAAGCAACAACTGTGCTTGCTGCATTAAGCACTCCAGCAAAACAAAAAGGAAAACAAAAAAGGCAAACCTCTATGTATTTTAAAGCCAGAAGGAGCACCAGGATAAAAGTGGGCAAACCCCAACCACCATCAAAGGAACCAATTGTCATTGAGGATACACCTACTGAAAAGAAAACAGAATCTCCCTCCAAGATCTATATCACCTATGAGAGAGGAAGTCCCAAAACATCCACCTGGAAGGAAAGAATTAAGTTGATGAACTCAAAAGTAGTTCTACAGGACGCTGAAACATCTATATAGGAAACACTAGCCAAGCTGAAAGAAACTAAAAAATTAGAAGAGAAGGCAGCAGAACAATCACAAGGGGAAGGTAAGGCCAAAGAAATACCTGAACCAAGCCCTCAGCCTAATTTAGGCTCCTATTAAAATAGGCTAGAAGGTGGGAAGATCATCCCACAAAAATTCATTGTGCCTCTATTCATTGAATTAGAAAATGAAAGGGTCAGAAGCCACACCTAGATGAAAATTGCTAAATCTAAAGGAGTGGAAGACATAGGGCAAATGGAGGAAAAGTTGAAGGAATTGAGAGGGGAGTTGGCCATGATAAGGCACATAGAGAGCAGTAAAAGAGCCCCACTACAGGAAGAAAATGAACTGCTGAAAAAGCAGTTACAACAATAGGAAATTCATAAAGGAGTTAGGTTGTCCATCTTGTGAGGGCAACAATAGCAAGAAGGTCCCCTAACAGACAAAGAATCAAGAGAGAAACAGTAGCAAGAGGGAGAGCCCCATGCTAATTTTGAAATGCTAATGAAATAGCTGCAAGAAAAAGAGTCCCAGGCAGTAGATGAAGTGCAGATTTTGAAACAGCAGTTACAGGAAAAGGAAGCCCAAATGGCCTGCATGGCCAACTAGGCAATGGAAGCCTTGCAATGTATACAACCAGCTAGATCCTATGCATTGTATCTTAAAGACCAATGGCTCCAATTCCAAATTAAAACATTGGCCCAAAGGGGCACAATCCCATTCTAGAATTATAACCAGTTTACGCATTTATGTGATAGTAGCTAAGTTGAAGATAAAGACAGGTTAGCAGAATTCTATTTACACAACATGGAAATTCCTAACATGAATCTATGAGATCCAAACACTACATTAGAAGACTTACAACTCATGGCTATGGCATCTTGGTTGAGCCATGTGGAAAAGAGAGCAATAGAAATTCAGAAAATTATCACCAGGGAGCTAAGTGAGCCCCTCATGATAAGGGCAGAACCAGAAGATCCCTCAACTCTCATATATGCCCACCAGCAGCTTGCAGACAACCCACAGATTGCACCTGACTATATTGAAAGGCAAGCACAGGCTATTGCTCACTTTGAAGATATGGAGAGACTATTTGGTGATAACTGCCTTCATGCTTGTAGAAGAAGATGGAATACATTGTCCCATAGCCTAAAGATAAGGGAGTATCACTCCCCAACCAGAATGAGGGAAGCTATGAGGAGAGTACCCCTATACAAACAATCAATGCAAAACTTGAAAGCCAACTGGATTGGTCTTAAGTTCAGTCCTCCACTACTGCTAGGACTGTTGGAAGGGGTTAAGGGGGAGGAGGAACAGAAACAATGGGAGGAAGTGGTTAGAAAGGCAGGTTTTCATGACAGAGAAGAGGACATCACCTTAGATGCCTAGAATGTTAGGGAAGCTGTTAAAGCTATCAAAGATGAAGAACTGGATTAGTTGCTCAGAGGATGAGCAACATATTCAACAAGGGGATGATGATGAGCCCCAGAAATGGGTAACTATATGGGCTCATTCTACCTATTATTTTCATTTAATCCACAATTCACCAGAGTTTTGTACATGTTTTTGAATATATTTATGTCAATTGAGTGAATGAGGATAGTCACTTTACCACAAAGTCTAATGAGTGTTTATTGCAATTTTTTGGACATTTTTGGTCCAAGATCAGGCATTTATGAGCAGATTGGCAGCCAAACTCAAAGAAACAAGGCTGAGGACTTATAGGAGGGTTGTCTCCTACATGAAATGACCCCTTCCTCAAGTTCTCCATGAACAGCTCAGAGTTCAACAACCCACAAAATATGATTCTAAGGGGAAACCGAGCAGGTCTAGTGAAGTTGTTGTTATCTACAGTTTTAGGTAGTCAAGTTCCTAAAGTTTAGGAGGACTGTTGGGAGTCCTCACTTGTATAAATAAGAAGGCTTCAAGCCTTAGTAGGTTAGCCATTGTATAGTATGTTTTCTCACTTTAGTGCAGCCTTGTACTCAGCTCATTTTCAAGCTCTTTTTGCAGACATTTTTGTGATGTAACTATTATTTTTTGATCAATGAAGATGAATCCAACTTTGAACCAACACCGATCTTTCCTAGGGGGTTGTAGCTCTTAGGGTTGGGACCAACCCAAGTTCCAAGCACCTCCTTTGTGTATTTATATGATTTTTTCTTGCACTCATGAAATAATTTCTGTTGTTTAAGTTAAATCTTGCTTTGTTACGTAGGTTGTTTTTGATGACTAGAATAGTTGTTCTTGCTTCAGGTTGATTAGATAGTTTGCTGAAATAATAGAAAAGGATCCACAAAAAGGCTACAAAATAGGCCTTGATCTCCTTTCTCCCTCCTTGGGACCATGAATTGAGACCAAGGCGCTCTTGCTGCCACCAAAACACTATTTTTTCTCTCCAATGCAATTGTTAGTGTGAGATTTTGAGTTGGAGAAGTTGATATCAGTTGCATTTACATGCTTATATATGTTCTTGTTCAGTTTCCATGGCTTTCTTGCATAACTTCCTATCCATAAAATTTTGTTCAACAAATTTCTGGTTTTTAGATCAGAATTAGGTCAAAATAGGTAAAACTCTATTTTTTAGTTCGTGCTTGGGACAATTTTGGAAAGTAAGTGTGAAGCTCACTTGAAGAACACTCTAACTTATCATTCTTCCATCACACAACCTGCTCTAGTCCATGTCTCAATATTTCCTTCACTCATTCGCCATACTTTCTCAAACTTCCCTAATTTCTACATTCTTGTGGAAAATTTCTTCCTTGACCTTTGAACAAAGCCAACCATCTCTTTCATGTATGATATTCATTGATAGAATCTTAGACCCTTTGACACCTCCACTTAGCCTTCATTTCCCTTTTCCCACCATTTTTCCACCTTCAAACCTCCAAAAGACCACTTTCGGCCTCCTCCTGTAGAACCTCCTATAGAACCTCCTGTAGAACTTCCTCTAGATCCCCTGCAACCTCCTGTAGAAGTTCATGCGAGTGATTTTTCGAAGTCTGATCATAGTGGAAGTCTCTAGAAGGGTACTAGGGACTCCTTAGGTCCTCCCCACACCTTCCCAACCTCCTATAGAAGCCAACTCCCATCTCCCTTTGCCACCAAACCTCTGCACAGTCGCAAATAGTTAAAACACAAGCATAATAACTTTGCATAAAATTTCTCAAAAGTACAAAAAGATGATTTTTCCATATTTTCCTTCAGAAGTAGCTTGAATACGTGCATTTTACCTTTTCATTAGTTAATGGCATCCATTTCAGTAGTTTCATCTCTTTTCTTGCAAAAGTAAGGTTAGTGGGTAAAATTAGGGTTTGCTAGGGTTCCTGTTTCCTTTTAGTTTTCATTTTCTTTCTGCAAATAGACTAGCCTCTTTTGAGTTAGCTTTCTTCCATCACAGTTAAAAGCTTCTTCTGAGAACTCATAGAATTTGGCTTAAGCTCCTAGAGAACTTGTGCTAGCTGATCAAGTGACAGCCTGTAGTAAGAGCTAGTACTTGTGCATACAACACCATCGCTTCCAAGTTTTTTACGAACTACCAGGTTGATAGAAGTAAAGTAGGGAGTCCCAGGAGTTGCAGCATCATTGCTACAATACTAGAGCTCACCAGCTATACCCACTAGGAATGCCAATCATCAAGTTGTCATAAAGTTCTTGAATGAGAATATTTTCACTAGATTTGGTTGCTCAACCAAACTAGTCACTGATAATGCAGCAACTTTCAAGGAAAAAGAATTGGTGGAAATGACTGAATCCATGGGCATTCATGTGGTGCATTCTACCTCCTATAATACTCAAGGAAATGGCCTAGCAGAATCATCTAACAAAAGTCTAGTAATGGTAATCAAAAAACTATTAGAGGACAAGAAAAAGAGCTAGGATTCGAAGTTAAAGTTTGCACTATGGGCTAACAGAGTTACCATCAAAAAGTCCATAGGAAATTCTCCATTCAAACTGGTTTATGGCACTGATGTTGTTTTCCCCATCCAACTCATTCTCACTATGGCTAAGTTCTTGCAAGAAGAACAAGATGAAGAGAATGATATAGTAAGAAGAAAGAATAACCTGGTTGAACTATAGTAGATCAGAGAGTAGCTAGTTGAGAAGTCAAAAGCTCATCAGAAGAAAATCAAAGAAAATTTTGACAGGAAGGCAAAGGTGGACAATTTCCAAGTCGATGATTGGGTTCTTAAATGGGGTGCATTTAAGGAAAGCAAAGGTAATCATGGCAATTTTTACTCCTTATGGATAGGTCTGTTTGTCATTGCTCAAATTCAGTAGAAAAATACATTCATTATGCACAGTCTAGAAGGAGGAGACACTTTTGGTAGCCCAACAAATGGGTAGTTCTTGAAACTTTATTTCGTTTAAAGCTTTAAAGCCTTGTCATTGTAAATATGTTTTTCCAGTTTTTATTTCATTACAAAATAGACTCCATGCCTAATGGAACACTAGAAGGAAGATTTGACTTTGTTTTTCAGGAAAGGCATTGATCTGTGACCCTTGAAACCTCAAAGGGAGGATTTCATCCCCAAAAGGAGCCAGTGTTAGATTTGCTGGCACTAGACCCACAAATTGATCCATATAGGCTCTTAAAGTATCCAAATTTGCTTAAAATCATGCTAGTGAATCCATCAATGGGCTTGAAATCTTCAATTTTTTCTCAAAGATCATCCAATGATCAAAATCTACACAAGAGGAGAGCCCTTGGAAGGGCAGAAATGAACTTTCAGGAGGTTGAAATGCTTTAAAACCCATGAAAAACCCTCAAACGCAAGCTTAAACAGTGAATGTATATCTACTATTAGATATGGCCAATCAACGACCTAGATCTAGATGGCTAATCACAATCAACCGAGCAGAGGGGACAGTCTAAAGGCAGGCGGATGACACTGTCGATAAACAATCGCTGATGATCGGATCGGCAGGTTGCATCGGTAGAAGCATATGTTATATATATAGAGGCCTGGGGATTTTCCAACAGTGATTGTGATTTATCGCATCGCCGATATCGCATCAGCGCTATACCAAGGGGCGGGGCCTATGCACATACGTATTTGCGATGCGATAACTGGAACCAACGATTATGTAATACAATATTTGATAATATTTGAAGTCTGTGCCCAGGCCATTGTTAATGTATTTCCCATGTATTTCATTATGTAATGAAATACAAAGGGAAACAGGGATAGCACAGATGCGATAAAACCCAGACCCCAAAGGGTTTCGGGAGGCAAAATCGATATATTTTCAAGTCTGCAGAAGGCCCATTTTTAATGTATTTCATGTATTTTCGTTGTATAACGAAAATATGAAGGGAGCATTGGCCAGTGCGATTACGATGAGTTTTGGGTCCGGGAAGTGGAATAGATAATATCTGAAGTCCACTAGGGCCGTTTTTTCATAATTTTCAGTGTCTTGACATATTTCCAATATGAAGGAAAAATCACAAAACAGGCAAGATTTCAGGTGGGCTGTAGGCGGTAAGTCATTTAGGCCGAGCTCCGCCCGATGCCATATAGCTGCTGCCATGTGTCTAAGATGAGGAGAGAGAAAAATGCACTCATCAGGTAGTTAACTTCAGTACAAAAGAGGTGCCCAAAATAGATCTTCATCGTTGGATCTGGGATTCCTATATCAATGGTGGAGATGTGTTATCACTGCAAGGGCAGACCTAAGAGGAGAATCAACCATATCTAAGGATTTTTTAAGTTTGGAAAGGACAGAGATGGGTGGGATTTTCACAGTGTCACTCTGTTTTCTGTTTAAAATAGAAAACGATCATGTATTATCAGAAAAGGGCCATTTAAAGGGATTATAAGGGCTTGAAGACCCATTCCACCATATAACAGAGCTTGGGAGACATATTGTCAGGAAATAGGAGCCCGAAAAGGGAAAGAGGAGGGCTACAACACACTGCAAGCCAAATCAAATAAGATTAGGGAGCATCAACAACACAACTTAGCCGACGACAATAGAGATCATGGAGTAGATAGCACAGCTGTCCAAGAAAAACATAAATATCAAATGCCACAACGCATCTCATCAAAACAAGCATCATGGTGCATCTCTGGCATGAGGGAGCTCCCAGATAGTGTATCAAGCCACCAAAAATATCTAAAAGAAGTTACTTTGCTGTCAGAAGCTGAAAACTTCGATCCCATGCTTGCCTAGAGGGCATCAAATTAGTTAAAAATGCATATTAGACAGATTAAGACTTCGAGCCTCTTAGAGCGTAGTAGCATTGTAAACAGGCTATAAATAGCTTAAAGTAGGATGTAATAGGGGTTCAACTTTTGGAGATTATTCCTCCTCTATTCATTCAAGCTTCTCATCTTCATTCTAGAAATATAAGCTTCTTTTGCCATTATATGTTCAATGTCCATTCTCTTTGTTGTTCTATGCTTGCACTTGAACAATTTGTTCATGTTTTCTTTGTGTCTAGGGCCAGATAACTGTCATCTTATCTCTGCTTTGATATATTATATTTTCAAGCTTCTTTGCTACCTTTAGCTATCCATCCATATGTGGTCATATATGCGTATGCCAGTACAGTCAGTATTCTCTTTTGCTATCTGTAGCTAGCCACTGATGTATGTTTATGTATGCGATCTATTGATATTGTCAATATTCTCCATCTATCCATTGAATTTATAACTTATTGAGCATTAGTGGTCTAAAGCCTTATACTAGTGAGAGCTTTCATGCATGCATTGAGTGAAAACAGAGCTGAAATGGTTATCTAACTTGATCCAAACCATCATTTATTCGAATAGTTTAGAGAACAATATTGAAGATTATATGTTACCAGGCATCTCCGAGCTACAACCTAGGAGAGTTTCTTGGAATGATAATAGTACTTTCATGGATCTTCCCCTTCAAATGTGCAACTTCCCCCTCCTTCTATGGATCCTCAACTCCCTCCGCTTCCCTATAACTCAAACCCCTACCATCTACTTTTGGTTATTTGTTGGTTGGCTATTACTTGGTTCCCCTCCTATGCTAAAACTATGCCTAAATGCTGCACATTTGCTAAGGAGATAGGAGTGCTTGAAGATCTTGGCTAGGAATTGGAAAATCATCCAAAGGAGGCCTCCAAGATCAAGGCTTAAGTGGTTGTATTCTTCCCTTAATTTCAATTAATAATACATTATGTGTTTTCTTTCCATAAGTGTGTAAATCAATGCTCATTTAGTGTGATACTACTTGATCTATCACATAGTTTATGTCATAATGAATTATGTTATGTATGCCTTTGTCCTTTCTGTTTGATCTTCCTTACAAGTATTCATCTACAACGGCATAGAGAGGATTAAACATGGAAGCAAGAAGATGAGGGACGAAATGAAAATGTTTTAGAATCAGAGTGAGGTAGGTCATCTATCCTCCTTTGTATTTTCTGATATAAACTAGGAAAGTTTGCACATATTTGTCTAGTTTGTTGTTAGATACTCCCATAGGACTAGAGGGATCATTTCTTTCTGCAAAAACGATTACCTACAAAAAATTGATCTCAAAATCAAGCTCACTAATCATAGCCAACCACTAAGCTTGCCTACCATTCAGATTCGGTTGGTTAAACAGATACTGCAAACCACTGTGATCACTCATCAATGTAAATCTCCTACCCAGAAGATAACTTCTCCACATCTTCAATGCATGTATAGTCGATGTCAACTCAATATCATGTGTGGGGTATTTCTTCTTGTTCTCATTTAGTTTTCGCAACTCATAACATACCACCTATCCATCTTGCATAAGGACTCCACCAATTCCTTTCTTGCAAGAATTTGTGCATACTACAAATTATTTTTACAGATCTGCAATATTTAACACGGGGCATGTGTCAACAATGGCTTGAGCTACTCAAAACTAGCCTCACACTCCTCTTTCCAATGATGTAATAGGATAAGAAATATATGAGAAGTTCCCGATGAACCTCCTGTAATAGCCTACCAACAAATAACCAAAAGTAGATGGTAGGGGTTTGAGTTATAGGGAAGCGGAGGGAGTTGAGGATCCATAGAAGGAGGGGGAAGTT
>Ga0115851_100506_pt1 | contig 17655 bp, 9 predicted proteins | sample InSIn2gowninarea_FD_83865 | JGI IMG/M metagenome (GOLD analysis project Ga0115851, IMG submission 83865)
GCTGATAAAGAGCACACCACAGCAACAAAGAGATGTCAACGTGGAAGTACACAACTTTTCTGCAATCGTCCGATTTGCAGAACCATCACGACTGTTAAGAATAATTACCCGATGAACAGGATACTACAAAAGGGGTGACGCGATGATAGCGTGACTGCTAAATTAAAAGTTGCGATGATGTTCAAAACAGTAACAGACGAACCAAGAACTCCCAAATCAAAGACAAGCAATCTTTAATCAAATAAGGGCATTTCCCAAATCAAGCCAAGAAACTCAGAAGACTGGTAACTAATCCCCAAAACTTCAAAAGAGACCAAAACAAAAATCACGACAAGAGTAAACAAGAAAAGAACAAAGGCCAAAGCTCCCCAGTGGAGTCGCCAATTTTTGATGCAGGAAAGTGTTCCCTCTGTGGACAGAGGTAACCCCTCTAGCCCTAGAGTGGGTCTAGTCACAAACAAGGACAGATCAACAATAGCTTTCCTTAAACAATCATAATTAGAGGGCTTACCTCAACCGGTGGTCGATGGAGTTCTGTTGCGCTGCTCCAGCTTCCACTTCCTTCTCCTAATGAGTAATCAACCTGAAACAATGCAAAGGAAATACAACAAAGCACGTAACCGGAACAACAATGATCTATTTACTCACAAAGTCAAGAAGTCATGAGCTATCAAGTACATTACATACAAGACATACGAGAACATCATTGATTGCATTAAATATGAAATAAGAGTAAGCTTACAACCAAAGTCTTGACATCACAAGCCTTCTCAGAGGGATCCAGCCAACATGTTCCTCAAGCATTCACTCTTTGAAGATGGATCTCCCAACATACAAGTCTCTCTCACTCACAAGTTTTACACAAGATTAAGGGCACTTCACAACCTTCCTCAAGCTATCAACAATCCCACACTTGTCACACTCACACCAACTATCTAGCAAACTCACAAGCACTAATAGCACTATCAGCAACAATTCTAAAGACTAAGAATTCCAAACTAGCAATGCATAGCAATGGTGAGGGTTTAAATAGGAGAAGGAGTCTCCATGAAAGGTGGAAGAGTGAGCTTATCTCTAAGGAAGGTAGCACAAATGACGGAACAGCCACGCCAGAGAAAGGAGGGCGACATAAACTATGCCAACAACCAGGTCTGGAGTCATCTGGAAGGCCGACTGTTGTAACAAATTCGCCCAATCTGGATCATCGCAGGCACATAACTGATCTTCTACGTTGACATCGCTATTGAATAATGTAGCTAGTCAGGTCATCACGGAAGATTACAAGCGACAGTAGCGCTGGCACATAAAATCGGACCATCGCGGGAATCAAGTGTACTTCCGCGATGGCAGCGCTTTTGGACTGTTTTGGAGCGCCCTTCAGCATGTTTATTTAGCCAATAGATGTGATGAGGTAGAAACCTTTGGAAAAGTGGGTCATTTGGCAACATCAGAGAGCACTTGTCTAACATGAGCATGTATGACTTGGACACATGACACAGTAGGAAGACTGGAGTGAAGACACTAACAAATTACTGTCTAACAAGTGGGAATTGTAGCTGATTATGAAATTGAAGTCCTTGAAGTTTGTCCTCTACCTCTAGAATGCACTTTAAAATGAATGAAATTAAACTTATGCAACTAAAAATGGATGTAGTTAAAAATGAGATGCAATTCAACAACTAAGGCTAAGAGAGACATCACAATGGTGATGTGGAGGTTCTTCTCTTTCGTCTTACCATCTCTCTTTTCCAAAGTTGCATAATTTTAAAAAACAATCTAAATTGAAAGTTAAATCCTATGTATACTTCGCTGACAACGACATCAAAAATGTCAGGTAATTTAATTGTGCTTTAAATTACTTTACATTAAATTTTCAATCCATGATCGTAAACTTGTGAAGTATACGACACAATATATGCTAGGAGTTTAGATTTCAATTTTGAAGGAAATAAATTGCAACGAAAGATAATTATACTCTATAAAACAAATAAAATGACATGAAATGAAATATTAATCTAAGAAAGCATGTAAACTTAATCTATAAAAGCATGGAACCTTAATCTATAAAAGTGAGTAAAATTAATCTATGAAAGCTTGTAAATTTAATCTTGAAAGCATTTGAAATCTATTTAGATGAAAGCAAGCATTCTTAATCTCTGAAAGCAAGAAACTCTAATCACAAATGAGAATGCTTTAGAATTTAATTTTTTTATATTTTTTATATTACTCAAGCGCTTGATTTCAATATGGAAAAGAACAAAGTGACAATTAGAAACCTAAATTAAAGTATCTATAAAAAGTATATAAATAAAATTCCAAATTAAATGATTATTGTAATGTAACTTATTTCTTAATTAAAAAGATTGAATAATTGTTAGAGAATTGTGATGACTTCAGAAACTAGATTGATTTAGGTTCAAAATGAGTGGTTTTTTTATTAAATTGATGGAAAATTCAAATTCTTTCTTCTATTGTAATATTTATTAGCTGCAACATGAAATCTGAGAAAATACATTTGAAAGATCCACAAATATCTCCAAAGTTGTGCATTGTTTTGAAGAAATTCCAACATGTCAACTAAATTGGCTCATTCTACACAAAACCCATTTTTTAGTTTTTCGAGATATGTCTTAGTTTTCCTAGAAACTGCATTAGAAGTTGACTGATCAAAAATCATTACTAATCTAGATCACCATCTTCAATCAAGTGTTAATGGCTCACACTTGCAACAGTAATTATTCTTAACAGTCGTGATGGTTCTGCAAATCGGACGATTGCAGAAAAGTTGTGTACTTCCACGTTGACATCTCTTTGTTGCTGTGGTGTGCTCTTTATCAGCGCTTGTTGCTTGTGTATCACCCGCGCTGATCTCTGTAGAATTGATTTTTTTTAATTTTGCCTCCTGAATCCATCAGTCTTACTAGTCCCTTGCTGTTTTCACTTGTTTGATAACTTGTTTTTCACTGTTTATAGGTTGAGGCACTCTCTTGTGAGCTTTGTTGAATGAATCTTTTTTTTTGCTTTGTGACCTAGTTTCATTGTTTCAAGTTTTTTGGATCAGTTTCGCTTGGTTGCTTGGTTGCTTAGAGATTCGTTTGCAGCTTTCCATTGGTTTGATTGAGCCTTCCCCTTTGCTTACTTTTGGTTGATTGTTTAGTGGTTGTTATTGGACCAATCTCGGCATTGATTCGATTTCTCTTCACTACTCGGACATAGATTACAATTGTTTGGATAAACCGTCTTTCCACATTCGTCTATTGCTTATTAGTTTCTTTTATATTTAAGAGACATCAAAATCAAAAGGATTGCATTTCATTTAGCATGCGAAAGTGAAAGTGAATTTGCATTTCAGGTTGCATATTGAAAAGTGAATGATTAAATCTCTCATTAGTAATATCTGTGCACTTTAGGAATTGATGTCTTTTTGCATTGAGTGATTGCTTTGTTGTCTTGGTTTTCTTGGTTTGGGAATGATCTTTCTACCCTCCCACAGGTAGGTGTTCATTGAAAAAAAAGGATATTTCATTCATTCTAGCTGCATTGATCCGGATTTAAACAGGAACACAATAAAACAAAGAGATAACCATAAACATAGATATGCAGCAGAAATAATACTTCACTTCATTAATGTTAAATACTGAAATATGCTTACAAACAGTAATGGAAATAAACCACCTAGGGCGATGATAGCTTATCTCTGAGAAGAGATGTGGTGGCTACATGTCTCTGAACTATTCTAAACTATGTTACAATGAGGCTCGAAGGCCTATTTATTATTGAGAAACAATGGAAAACCCTTCACATTCCAAAACCTAACCCTAGAAGATGAAACACCAAATTGTGGGCCCCGTTTTGGGGTGAGTTGGACAACCAACTTCCCGGGGTCTCGAATTGGTTGTATTATCTCCGTTTGACGCACATGATAGCCCGTTGGAAAGATCTTCGCTGGCATTTCCCAAAAAACGTCGTTTAGGGCCTCAAAACGACTCCGGAAGTTTAGGACCCGAAAAACTACTAAAAATAGTAAACTGCACTATAATTAAGGAAATTGAAAAACTAAAAGAGACAGTTGTGGGGGTCCAAATGGGATAGGTGGGTGGCCACCAACATCCACCTAGATCATGCATCCTAGGATTTGTTATATACATACGGTAAGGCCTGAAAACTGAAACATAATCCAAGATCAACTCTAAAATGAACTGAATAAATCTAACAATGCATTGGAACATAATGCACACTATTTAGAGGTCTAGGCTAGAGATGTGCTCCGGCGTCGTTAAACCTAGTCACTTTTGTTTCCACTCAAGGTTGGGTGATTCCTCCTTCTGTGACTCAATAGTGGTCTAGCACGGAATTGTGCTCCCATGTACCGTCGAGTATATGCTGGAAGACCCCACTAGGTTATCATCCTTTATCCTTAGGAAGCCGTGTCTGCCGCCTTGCAAACCGTAATGCACCGAACACAGCATTCGGGAAGATTGACTACCATATGGAAAGTCCTTGGTTTTCATATGACTGCCAATGTCTATATGCAGTTTTACGGATTTGTCTGGTAAACCTTTTGCCTAGTTCTCTAGAGTAGTCACTTTCGTTCCTTTTCGGACTCCTTAAAAGAAAAGGTCTATCTGAGCACTTGTCATTTCAGTCTCATTAAACCTCGAAAGAGATAGAGTCACCTTTTCATCCTTTTCTTGACTCTTGAAACATGAAAAGGTCCAGTTTTGTTCCTATGTCATAAAATTTACTGCCCACGAAATATTCCTGGTAAAAGTTCGCATTCTTGGTTGTGATAAGAGTGTTTTTCAGGCTCGTTCTTGATGGCAACATTCCCTGAGTCTACCGTCCAAGGTTTTCCCCCAGATGGAAATCCTAGTCCATTTCCTTCATTTAGAAATGTCAGTGCTCCGTATATGGCAACGTTGTCTTTGCCTGGGTTAACCATCGGTTTGCCCATGTGGTTGTTTTCAACCTCGGTGGTCCCGAGTGTCATGACTCCTGTTCCACCGTCTCCTTCGTTCGAACCACGACATGTTGATTCCAAGGTTGAGCCTACGCCTTCTTCCCCTGTTTCTTCCTCCTCCTCTCCTCCTTCGCCTGGTGAAAGTTTCACATCTAGTAACCAGGAGACTAAGAAGAAGAAGAAGAAGATGATGAAGAAGAAGAAGTCCGATAAACATGAGACCACCTATGCAGCTACTGCTCCGAGTACATCTCAGGTTAGAACACCTTCTTCTCCTCCACGGAAGGTTAAGTTTCCTTGTAAATTATGCAAGGGTGACCATCTTCTTTGTGATTGTCTTGGCATTCTTAGGATCTTAGAAGTATGGTCTCACGATCTGGCTCATCCCTCATCATCCTCTGAAGCTCATGGTGATGCTACCCTATCAAATGGCAACAGTAAGAAGAAAGGGAAGATTCGATTCCCCTGTAGGCTATGTGAAGGCAACCATCCCCTTCACCTTTGTCCACTCATGGATAAAGCTTCCGCTGTTTTGGGAAGTCTTACAGCTTCTTCACCCCAACTTCCCGTTGGTTATCAGAGGCTCTCTTCAGACCCTCTCTCGATTGAAAAAGAGATTGACTTAGATTCTTCTCTTGTCTGTCCTTCTCCTTCCGAGCTTGGCTATGCTAAGCCTGTTCCAGACCAACCATTGGTCAGGGAGAGTTTCAACTTAGGTTCACCACCTGTTGATCACTCTGTTTTGGAATAGTGGCATGCTCATGTTCTTCTCATCTCATCAGATTCTCCTGAGTCTGAGAATGACCTTCCTATCCTAGCTGATCCAGAGAGTCCTTCTTCCGTTCCTCTAGGGCAGGGGGGCAATCATACGATTCCCCCACCAAGTAGTTCAGTCATTTCCTTCGACTGTAGTCATTTGATACATTCCGCCTTCCATCCCATGTGCCTTTCCAGATTACAGTACATGCCTATGATAAGGCAGTACCTGGCACTATCCTGGATGAGGGTGCATCTGTTAGTCTTATGCCTTCCACTACTTGGCAAGCTTTGGGCTCCCCACAGCTTGTGCCAGTTGCACAACATCTGTTGGCGTTTGGCGGAGGAACCAGTCTACCATTAGGGATCCTTCCAAACTTCCCTACTACTTTGGGAGGCAAAACCATCTATATAGATGTAATCATTGTCCAAGGTGCTTTAGATTTCAGTCTTCTCCTTGGCCATGAATATGTTATGCCATGGGGACCCTCGTCTCTTCACTTTTCCATGTGGTTTGTTTTCCACACAATAGAAGAGTGGTGACCATAGATCAATTATCATTCTTTAGTCCCCCGGTGCCTCCTGCACAACTGTCATCCCCTCTCAGTTATTGCTCGCAAGCAGTGCCTTCCTTGCCACAGGTCAGTTATGTGGCTACCCATTCCGTCTCTGCCTCTGCTAATGATCATGCAGATGGTCTGGTACATCATGTACTAGGGGCATTGGACTCTGATCTATCATTGGTGCATCATGACATGTATTCCTTCCAGAGTGCGTTTCTTCCATCCCATGAAGACCTCTTAGGAGCCATGTTCTCATATGGCCCATGAGCAGGTGTCTTGAGGATAGTTCTGATCTTGTGTCGACCTCGTTAAAAAATGAAACAAGGTGTGCGAGGATAGTTTGTTCCTGTGTCAACCTCATTAAAAAATGAACTGTAGAGTGACGAGGATAGTTTGTTCCCGCCTTAACCTTGTTAAAAAATGAAACAAGGAGTGTTGAGGAAAGTTCTTGATCTTATGTCAACCTCGTGAAAAAATGAAACAAAGGTTATGAGGATAGTTCTTTCACTGTGTCAACCTCATTAAAAAATGAAACAACTCCCTTTCCAAATCAAGTCTTTGGTTAAGATTTCATAAAATGCAAGTCGAGTCTTTCCAAGATCTCGAATGTGAACTTTCATTCCATCCACCTCGTTGAATGCAATGAAGCTTGGGGGGCATGTACCTCGATTTGCGTCATTATGCTGGGGCCATGCGAACTTATAACAAGCATAGTTTTTCATTTCAAGCTTGTGTAAACATGAAACCGAATCCAAGCAGAGTGCTCCATGGCTCAAGCTTGTGTCAAAATGAACCCATACCCGATTTGCATCTCGTGATTGCCATTTATCTGCTAAATTCTCCCTAGATGAGCCTTGGTTGTTTCATTCTGTTGCCACCATCTCTTTGGCCGATCATATGATTTCACTTGGTTGTTTTTCCCTTTCCTAAGGAACTGCAATGATGAGTGGTTTTATTAGCCAGACTCTTGACCATTACATGTTTTGAGCAGTTCCACCATTGTTGGAACCAGTTGTTACCCATTATACCACTCGTTCCTCCTGTTAGAGTCGGTCTGGTCAGTCCTCCATTAGAGATCAAGACTCTTTATGCATTTCATTTTTAGGTGTCCCGCTCAATTCACTCAGCTGCATTTCGCTAGGGGCATGCCATAATCTGACGGAGAAGGTCATGCTAGTCATTTCCCCTCATGTCTAGCTCCCGCTGGCTTAGGTCTTTTGTTAATGATCACCAAAATCCATGACAGTCAAGGTCTGGTCCTTCAACAGACAAAGGTCATTTTTGGTCATTAGGTCTAGGGATTAATCAATTTGGTCTTTAAATATGTCCAGTAAAGCCATGCAGGCCAGAATAATGCCCTTGCAAAGTAATGATTCACAGAGTTTCATCATCATATTGATAAAATTCGACTGTTCTTCAAAACTCTGTTTTGAAGAAAAGTCAAACAGTGCTATTGGTGACAAAATTTTCAAAAAGAGTCTTCAGTTGATTTCTTGAGGTGCAGTCATGGTTTCCATGGCCAAATGCTCTGTCATGCTATCCCAGCAAAGAGTGTCGAAAATTTCATCGTTTGAGCCAAAATTTCAGAGGAAAAGTGAAAAATCAGGGTTGTTTTAAAATCAGTGAAAAAGTGCCAAACATGACATTAGAAAAGTGGGTTTTTGAAAAAGAAAATTTAAATCATGACATCCAAGTCATTATACACAAGTCTTCATCAAAAATCAAACTCATTGTGCAATCAAAGGCATAGGGAAAACGTTGCAAGGTCGTGGAGTGTGCATCGTGCGATTTGGAGCAGTTTGGAAGAGGTTTCAGGGGCGTGGTGCATGCAGGCAGGGGCGCGGTGCACACACAGGGCACGGCACACACAGAGCCCGCCCGCAGTTCAAATTTCTAACCAGCGTGACACACACCCAGAGTGCGGCGCACTGGGTTTTGCGCGCGGTGCACATAGACAAAGCACTAGAAACGTGCCAAAACTCCCTCAAATTCTTTGTGAAGCACATTAATTGCAAGGTAGGCTTGAAACATCACTTGTTCATCAAATTTTATGAGTGAAATGATGGTTTTATGCCTGTGATTAAATGCAAAAAAAAAATTTCACAAAGCCAACCACAAGAAGACACCAAAAACCCATTTTGCTAGGGTTGTGCAATTGTGTTATTGCTATCAAGGCTTTATTTTCCCTGCCCTACCACTCTTCCTTATTCCCCTATGCCATTTTTCCTATTATCACTACCCTAACACTACCAAACTCATATCCCCTTTCCCATCCCCTTATTAAACCCTACCTTGTCAAAACTCCAAACCCTAACCTATCAAAATACCCAAAACCCCTACATATCCCTAAACAAAATTCTCCATATAACCCCTATTCCCATCACATCACTCCCCTCCTAATACTCTTTTTGTTTCAATGTCCCCCTTCATGGCAGATATCAAAACAATACCTATCTTCACCATCATCAAAGGGGTAGCCTTAATACAATATATAAACAGCAGTCATGGCATTTGAGGGTTCATCAGAGTATGAGGTGGAAACTCACAATGATACTGCTTTAGGAGAACAGGCCCCCAGGAGACATCACAGGAGTGGAAAACATGTAAGGGATGAGCCAAACACCCTCACTGAGTTGTAGGCATGCCCTCTTGCTATGTCATGTTTCTAGCACCTAGCATGTTTTGAATTTTGTCAAAGGGTGGAAAATGTTAGAGTTCATCATGAGTTGGCCCGTCTTTTTGTACTTCACCTACATGGAGGTCAGTCTATCTTGGCCGGGGTCACCTTCACATTGACACCCGAAACTATATTAGTGGCTACAGGCATACCAAATGTTGGAGAACAGTGGCATAAGAAGAAAAAGTTGGATAAGCATCATTATGAGCCTTACATTAAGGCCAGTTGTCTGAGGCAGCTCACGAGATTTTCCCCATTCAGATTTTTGAGAGATGAGTATGCTCCGCTCATGAAATTGATCATGAAGTACTTCAGTTGTGAGGGAAGGTTCTCCCGCCTATATGCCTATCACATCAGGTTGCTCATGCACTTTACCAGGGTGCGAATGATGAACCTCCCATTTTTCATTTGCGGGAACATAGAGAGGATGAAAAATTTCATGCAGCATAAGACCCCTCAGCAATAGCTCAACAGTGTTTATCACTTTTCTCTTATCCGGATTTTGGTGGATCATCAGTTGGGATTGCAGGGCATTGCTTGGGAGGACTTTATCTCTCGTGACTTCTTCAACACTCCACAGGTAGTATTAGAGGCAGAGCATGAGATAGGTGGTCCTTCTCATCAGTATGAGTGCCATGAGACTGCTACTATGCTAGTATTCATCACCTATTAGAGAGGCAGTAGACATTTGTTTGCAGCGGAAAAGTGAGTGTTATCTCCACCCGAGGTGGAAGGGGCCTCGCTTCGGACATCAGAATCATAGGAGTAGGGTAGAGGTAAGGAGCCAGTGCAGGATGAAGGGCCATCAGGTGAAGGAGAGACCGAATTCGTTCTCCTTCATGATGATGAGACCGATACAGAGCCAACAAATGCAGAGCTTAGAGAGATCATCTAGGAGAAGCAATCAGAGATTGAGGCCTTATCCCTTGACTTGGAGAGGGCTAAGTGGAACATGAAGTACCTGGAGCAGAGAAACAAACAACTAGAGGATCAACAAGCGATTATGGAGCTGCAAAACATTCGTGAGCATCGCCAAGCTGCTCAAAGGAGAAGATTTGAGCTCACATCACTGGAGCAAGAAATCAATGAAGATCGGGAGGCCAATCTTGAGAGAGTCAACATGCACTTGGAGAGGCTGTTGGACAAGGCCAACAAGGACCTTGATTTACTGAGACACATGGCTTTCCATTATAGGCACGAAACATGAGTGCAAAGGCCCGAATAAAGAATTTGAAGGTGAAATTGAGGAAAGCAACAAGAAAGGCAAAAGAGGCAAAAGAGAAAGATTGGCTTCGAATCTTGGCTGAGGCTTCCTTGGCACATCATAGCACACCATAGAGAACCTCCAACCCAAATTTCAAGGAATTTGAGGAAATTTTGGTCACATGACAAATTTTTGGGCAAAACACAGGTTTTTTCTCCCTATGCGCTGCGCCACTGGCGCTACGCTAAAAATTGGGAGCTCCAAATGAAGAATGGCTTGCATTTTTGGATTCAGCATGGAAAATCACGACTACTGGTGCTTGGAAAATAAATTTGGGCAAGATTTGAGTCTCCAGGAAGTCAAAAACACCCAAAAAATGACCTCTCTACCCCTATTTTGACACACAGGAAGAAGTCTTGGGAGAATGAAGATTTGGAGGGGAAAATGAGCACCAAATTTAGAAATTCTAGTTGGGATAGAAAGTAGATAGGACAAGATTTCCAACAAGCTCACTTGGGCACATTTTGGACACCTACAAGTGCCCCAAAACAGGCCCCAAAGTAGCAAGGTGCACAGAGAAAATGGCGCGATGCACATAGGAAAAATTGCTAAATTTACTTCTGTTTCGCGAAATTTCGATTCGCGACTTCTCCAAGTGGGCCTGCTCATCTACATTTAAGTTTTCTTGGCACCTAAAGTGGCATTTAAAGTATTTTATCTCCAGATTGGCTTCTATACAAGTGGCGAAGGAAGGCAAACGGTCACCCAATCCATTTGTCATGTTTGTAACGTTGCACCTGTTGTTGATGTTGGCTCTTCATCTCCATTTTGTAATGATTCGAGTAACTCCCCAACCCTTGGGCGTTCTATCTCTTCATGGCACATTCTATATATTGTATGCAAGCTATTTGCAAAGGGATGGTTGGCTTGTACCTTCTGGAAGACTGTGGGAAAGAAACTTTGTTTCTTCACTGTATATTTTTGACAGAGAATTAATGAAAGGCAGCAGCTCTGTTTCATGAGATTCATGTGGTTGTGAGTGTAGCAAACGTGTCTCTTATGTTTCATATGTATTTCGTTATGTTACATAGTTAAATTCATATTCATTTCCAGTGAAATTTTCTGAGTTAGATAAGGTAGAATTCAATTTTATTACTCTCCTTGTGGGAAAATTTCATGTACAATGTTTCTTCTTCTGTTGAAAAGGATTCATGTAACTATGCCCTTTTCACTCTCCTCGGCAATCTCTCCATTCTGCGTTATTTTGAAATAAATTGCTACAGTTTCCGCCTACCTTGCCTCACGAAGTAATCTATGCCTTTGTATTAAATTCTCTGTTCTTTGCTGACCGTTGGTCCCATACCATCCCAGAAGCTCGGTCATTCATAAAAATTGTTTCTTGTATCCATTTTCACTTACTAGCCTAAGATAAATATTTCACTATAAGTCATCTCAGACCGTTTTTTGCTTATCTATTCACTGAGCGTGACTAGGAGAGAGCCCTCTCTTGTTTTGGTAGGGCTAGCTACCAGACTGAGCGTGGTTTGTGGTTACCCTGAATTTTGCCTTCCTTTAGCCTAGGGCATATTTAGGTGCTAACACCTCCAGGACGAGTCTCCTTTAAGATCTTTTCTGACTCGTAAAATATGAAAAGATTTCCAAGTATTTTCCCTTTTCGACTCATTAAAGAGAATAAAAATGGAGTTCTACTTTCAGCTCTTTTCCGACTGTTTAAAGACAAAAAGATTGCCGAGTTTTCCCTTTTAACTCATTAAAAGTAATAAGAGGCAATCGCCTTTCAGCTCTTTTCCGACCATGTAAAAACGAAAATATTTCTAGGCCTCTGTCGTTTCAAGCTCGTTATTGGTTACGAAACGATGTCATTTCGATCACTTTTCTACTTTTTTGGGTCGATGTCACTAATCATGAAAAGTACTTCTCGGTCATAATGGTTGGGCGGCTCTACGAAAAAGGACCCCCCTTGAGTTTTCTTTTCCGTGTCTTTTTAAAACTTTCTAAACATGAAAAAGACTCCGAGTTTTACCTATGTCAGACTCATTAAACCCTGACGACGTTGGACTTGTCACCATGACGAGACTCGAGCTTCTCCTTCCTAGGGCTCGTTAAACTATTACTAGGTTGGATTTAACAACATGTTTATCATTGATTGTTTATGGTAGCTAGTCACTCTTGAACGTCGACATGTTTGCTTCTTGTCAGGTTGGGACATCCATACATCGTCATTTGGCCTTCCGTAGAGGAGAAGAAGGTGTTCTAACCTGAGATGTACTCGGAGCAGTAGCTGCATAGGTGGTCTCATGTTTATCGGACTTCTTCTTCTTCATCATCTTCTTCTTCTTCTTCTTAGTCTCCTGGTTACTAGATGTGAAACTTTCACCAGGCGAAGGAGGAGAGGAGGAGGAAGAAACAGGGGAAGAAGGCGTAGGCTCAACCTTGGAATCAACATGTCGTGGTTCGAACGAAGGAGACGGTGGAACAGGAGTCATGACACTCGGGACCACCGAGGTTGAAAACAACCACATGGGCAAACCGATGGTTAACCCAGGCAAAGACAACGTTGCCATATACGGAGCACTGACATTTCTAAATGAAGGAAATGGACTAGGATTTCCATCTGGGGGAAAACCTTGGACGGTAGACTCAGGGAATGTTGCCATCAAGAACGAGCCTGAAAAACACTCTTATCACAACCAAGAATGCGAACTTTTACCAGGAATATTTCGTGGGCAGTAAATTTTATGACATAGGAACAAAACTGGACCTTTTCATGTTTCAAGAGTCAAGAAAAGGATGAAAAGGTGACTCTATCTCTTTCGAGGTTTAATGAGACTGAAATGACAAGTGCTCAGATAGACCTTTTCTTTTAAGGAGTCCGAAAAGGAACGAAAGTGACTACTCTAGAGAACTAGGCAAAAGGTTTACCAGACAAATCCGTAAAACTGCATATAGACATTGGCAGTCATATGAAAACCAAGGACTTTCCATATGGTAGTCAATCTTCCCGAATGCTGTGTTCGGTGCATTACGGTTTGCAAGGCGGCAGACACGGCTTCCTAAGGATAAAGGATGATAACCTAGTGGGGTCTTCCAGCATATACTCGACGGTACATGGGAGCACAATTCCGTGCTAGACCACTATTGAGTCACAGAAGGAGGAATCACCCAACCTTGAGTGGAAACAAAAGTGACTAGGTTTAACGACGCCGGAGCACATCTCTAGCCTAGACCTCTAAATAGTGTGCATTATGTTCCAATGCATTGTTAGATTTATTCAGTTCATTTTAGAGTTGATCTTGGATTATGTTTCAGTTTTCAGGCCTTACCGTATGTATATAACAAATCCTAGGATGCATGATCTAGGTGGATGTTGGTGGCCACCCACCTATCCCATTTGGACCCCCACAACTGTCTCTTTTAGTTTTTCAATTTCCTTAATTATAGTGCAGTTTACTATTTTTAGTAGTTTTTCGGGTCCTAAACTTCCGGAGTCGTTTTGAGGCCCTAAACGACGTTTTTTGGGAAATGCCAGCGAAGATCTTTCCAACGGGCTATCATGTGCGTCAAACGGAGATAATACAACCAATTCGAGACCCCGGGAAGTTGGTTGTCCAACTCACCCCAAAACGGGGCCCACAATTTGGTGTTTCATCTTCTAGGGTTAGGTTTTGGAATGTGAAGGGTTTTCCATTGTTTCTCAATAATAAATAGGCCTTCGAGCCTCATTGTAACATAGTTTAGAATAGTTCAGAGACATGTAGCCACCACATCTCTTCTCAGAGATAAGCTATCATCGCCCTAGGTGGTTTATTTCCATTACTGTTTGTAAGCATATTTCAGTATTTAACATTAATGAAGTGAAGTATTATTTCTGCTGCATATCTATGTTTATGGTTATCTCTTTGTTTTATTGTGTTCCTGTTTAAATCCGGATCAATGCAGCTAGAATGAATGAAATATCCTTTTTTTTCAATGAACACCTACCTGTGGGAGGGTAGAAAGATCATTCCCAAACCAAGAAAACCAAGACAACAAAGCAATCACTCAATGCAAAAAGACATCAATTCCTAAAGTGCACAGATATTACTAATGAGAGATTTAATCATTCACTTTTCAATATGCAACCTGAAATGCAAATTCACTTTCACTTTCGCATGCTAAATGAAATGCAATCCTTTTGATTTTGATGTCTCTTAAATATAAAAGAAACTAATAAGCAATAGACGAATGTGGAAAGACGGTTTATCCAAACAATTGTAATCTATGTCCGAGTAGTGAAGAGAAATCGAATCAATGCCGAGATTGGTCCAATAACAACCACTAAACAATCAACCAAAAGTAAGCAAAGGGGAAGGCTCAATCAAACCAATGGAAAGCTGCAAACGAATCTCTAAGCAACCAAGCAACCAAGCGAAACTGATCCAAAAAACTTGAAACAATGAAACTAGGTCACAAAGCAAAAAAAAAGATTCATTCAACAAAGCTCACAAGAGAGTGCCTCAACCTATAAACAGTGAAAAACAAGTTATCAAACAAGTGAAAACAGCAAGGGACTAGTAAGACTGATGGATTCAGGAGGCAAAATTAAAAAAAATCAATTCTACAGAGATCAGCGCGGGTGATACACAAGCAACAAGCGCTGATAAAGAGCACACCACAGCAACAAAGAGATGTCAACGTGGAAGTACACAACTTTTCTGCAATCGTCCGATTTGCAGAACCATCACGACTGTTAAGAATAATTACTGTTGCAAGTGTGAGCCATTAACACTTGATTGAAGATGGTGATCTAGATTAGTAATGATTTTTGATCAGTCAACTTCTAATGCAGTTTCTAGGAAAACTAAGACATATCTCGAAAAACTAAAAAATGGGTTTTGTGTAGAATGAGCCAATTTAGTTGACATGTTGGAATTTCTTCAAAACAATGCACAACTTTGGAGATATTTGTGGATCTTTCAAATGTATTTTCTCAGATTTCATGTTGCAGCTAATAAATATTACAATAGAAGAAAGAATTTGAATTTTCCATCAATTTAATAAAAAAACCACTCATTTTGAACCTAAATCAATCTAGTTTCTGAAGTCATCACAATTCTCTAACAATTATTCAATCTTTTTAATTAAGAAATAAGTTACATTACAATAATCATTTAATTTGGAATTTTATTTATATACTTTTTATAGATACTTTAATTTAGGTTTCTAATTGTCACTTTGTTCTTTTCCATATTGAAATCAAGCGCTTGAGTAATATAAAAAATATAAAAAAATTAAATTCTAAAGCATTCTCATTTGTGATTAGAGTTTCTTGCTTTCAGAGATTAAGAATGCTTGCTTTCATCTAAATAGATTTCAAATGCTTTCAAGATTAAATTTACAAGCTTTCATAGATTAATTTTACTCACTTTTATAGATTAAGGTTCCATGCTTTTATAGATTAAGTTTACATGCTTTCTTAGATTAATATTTCATTTCATGTCATTTTATTTGTTTTATAGAGTATAATTATCTTTCGTTGCAATTTATTTCCTTCAAAATTGAAATCTAAACTCCTAGCATATATTGTGTCGTATACTTCACAAGTTTACGATCATGGATTGAAAATTTAATGTAAAGTAATTTAAAGCACAATTAAATTACCTGACATTTTTGATGTCGTTGTCAGCGAAGTATACATAGGATTTAACTTTCAATTTAGATTGTTTTTTAAAATTATGCAACTTTGGAAAAGAGAGATGGTAAGACGAAAGAGAAGAACCTCCACATCACCATTGTGATGTCTCTCTTAGCCTTAGTTGTTGAATTGCATCTCATTTTTAACTACATCCATTTTTAGTTGCATAAGTTTAATTTCATTCATTTTAAAGTGCATTCTAGAGGTAGAGGACAAACTTCAAGGACTTCAATTTCATAATCAGCTACAATTCCCACTTGTTAGACAGTAATTTGTTAGTGTCTTCACTCCAGTCTTCCTACTGTGTCATGTGTCCAAGTCATACATGCTCATGTTAGACAAGTGCTCTCTGATGTTGCCAAATGACCCACTTTTCCAAAGGTTTCTACCTCATCACATCTATTGGCTAAATAAACATGCTGAAGGGCGCTCCAAAACAGTCCAAAAGCGCTGCCATCGCGGAAGTACACTTGATTCCCGCGATGGTCCGATTTTATGTGCCAGCGCTACTGTCGCTTGTAATCTTCCGTGATGACCTGACTAGCTACATTATTCAATAGCGATGTCAACGTAGAAGATCAGTTATGTGCCTGCGATGATCCAGATTGGGCGAATTTGTTACAACAGTCGGCCTTCCAGATGACTCCAGACCTGGTTGTTGGCATAGTTTATGTCGCCCTCCTTTCTCTGGCGTGGCTGTTCCGTCATTTGTGCTACCTTCCTTAGAGATAAGCTCACTCTTCCACCTTTCATGGAGACTCCTTCTCCTATTTAAACCCTCACCATTGCTATGCATTGCTAGTTTGGAATTCTTAGTCTTTAGAATTGTTGCTGATAGTGCTATTAGTGCTTGTGAGTTTGCTAGATAGTTGGTGTGAGTGTGACAAGTGTGGGATTGTTGATAGCTTGAGGAAGGTTGTGAAGTGCCCTTAATCTTGTGTAAAACTTGTGAGTGAGAGAGACTTGTATGTTGGGAGATCCATCTTCAAAGAGTGAATGCTTGAGGAACATGTTGGCTGGATCCCTCTGAGAAGGCTTGTGATGTCAAGACTTTGGTTGTAAGCTTACTCTTATTTCATATTTAATGCAATCAATGATGTTCTCGTATGTCTTGTATGTAATGTACTTGATAGCTCATGACTTCTTGACTTTGTGAGTAAATAGATCATTGTTGTTCCGGTTACGTGCTTTGTTGTATTTCCTTTGCATTGTTTCAGGTTGATTACTCATTAGGAGAAGGAAGTGGAAGCTGGAGCAGCGCAACAGAACTCCATCGACCACCGGTTGAGGTAAGCCCTCTAATTATGATTGTTTAAGGAAAGCTATTGTTGATCTGTCCTTGTTTGTGACTAGACCCACTCTAGGGCTAGAGGGGTTACCTCTGTCCACAGAGGGAACACTTTCCTGCATCAAAAATTGGCGACTCCACTGGGGAGCTTTGGCCTTTGTTCTTTTCTTGTTTACTCTTGTCGTGATTTTTGTTTTGGTCTCTTTTGAAGTTTTGGGGATTAGTTACCAGTCTTCTGAGTTTCTTGGCTTGATTTGGGAAATGCCCTTATTTGATTAAAGATTGCTTGTCTTTGATTTGGGAGTTCTTGGTTCGTCTGTTACTGTTTTGAACATCATCGCAACTTTTAATTTAGCAGTCACGCTATCATCGCGTCACCCCTTTTGTAGTATCCTGTTCATCGGGTAATTATTCTTAACAGTCGTGATGGTTCTGCAAATCGGACGATTGCAGAAAAGTTGTGTACTTCCACGTTGACATCTCTTTGTTGCTGTGGTGTGCTCTTTATCAGC
>Ga0115851_100508_pt1 | contig 17651 bp, 20 predicted proteins | sample InSIn2gowninarea_FD_83865 | JGI IMG/M metagenome (GOLD analysis project Ga0115851, IMG submission 83865)
AAATAGAGATCGGTAGAGGAAAAGTATATGGCTGCAATTCAGGTAGCATGTCAGTCCATATGGATGAGGAAGATCCTGGTTGGTTTGTTTGGTCAACAGATGGATCCAACTATGATTTACTGCGATAATCAAAGTTGTATCAAACTCTCTGAAAATCTATTCTTTCATGATCAGTCCAAGAATATTGATATTCGATATCATCATCTCAAAGATTGTGTATTGAGGAAGACTATGTTATTAGAGTATGTTCCCATGGAGGAGAAAGATGCTGACATTTTGACAAAGGCATTGTCAAGATGTAAATTCGAGTTTCACACAAACGGGATCAAAGTAGTTGATAATCCCTTTCTTGTTGAGAGGGAGTATTGTGAAATGGCAACAAGAAATTCTAATTTAAATTTGTCCTTGAATTTAAACTATGAATTAAAATTGAATTATATTCTCATAGCAACTTGTAAATAGTTAATTAAGTTTAATTAACTTAATTAGCTTAGGAATTTCAAGTTGGAAGTCTTTATGAAATCATGTATATGTTCTCCCTAAATTTTAGGGGTCCATTATGAGTTTAAATTGAGTTGTAAATTAGATAACTCAGTTTACTGAGTTATGTTTAGTTAAATTAGTTCCAAACTATTTGTGGAACTAATAGATAGTCAACAGTTAGTTGATGCACTAGTGCATCTACAAGCGTCACTCTAGTTAACTGAATATTCCCTCATCAGAAACTCATGCATATCGATTCTGAGAAAGACCTAATTGATACTAGACTGTAGGGACAGTGTAATATTAGTTATATGATTTACTAAGTTGCATAGATCATGCATGCAACCAAAGAAGGAGCTATCATGCATGCAACCAAAGAAGGAGCTATGTTTGGATTGTGTAGTTTTGGAAGTATGAATTCCCTTAAAATATGGGATATTCATCCTAGGAATTACGCAAGAGATTAGGGGCTTGGAGAAATGTTGAATAGGCTAAGGATTTGGCTTGAGATATCTTGTGAGCTGAGAGAATTGAGCATACTTGTGCGTAATTATTCTAGTGAGAAAAAACTTTGTATCTTCACTCATACTTTTGATTTAATGTAATACAGATAGGCAGGGTTTTAACTAGTGGATTTCCCCAAGAAAACTTATTGTGTTATGTGTCATTGATTTGTCTTCCTCTTGTTCATATTGTTTTCTATTAGAATTTCTAAGTTTAACCTGTTAGAAATTCTTCCTATACTATCTTATTTATTTCTTCCTGCTTGTTCAATTACTTAACAAGTTATTTACCATGTAAATACTGAAAATAAATACAAGTACAGTATCAACTCATACAAATCATCAACTGAAAGTAAACAAGCACACACGTGACACCATTGTTTTTAGACTAATGTCCCAAGAAAAACCCAATGTGGGAAAACTGGTTCAACTATTCAGAGGTTTTTATTATTATACAGTTTCAGAATACAACCTAGGGGCCAGAAATGGCTCACCCAACAGAGAATTCCCTCGGCAGTAGTACCTCTCAGTTGGAGATAGATATTCTATCTAAATTACCAGATGAATGATCCCACAGCAACAATGCAGCTTCTACTACACTGCATCACTCTGATAGGGACTGCATCACCCTATCCAACTCTCCAACTCTCAGTCTGTCCCATGAAATTATCCCAGCACTACCTCTAGGCCTTGCGTCAGCCTATCTAGGCTCTACGTCAACTTCTAGAGCCTCTGCGTCAGCCCCTAGACCCTTTGCATCTCACACATTGGCCCTCTCTGGCTCTGCGTAACTCTTGGCTACCTCTGCATAGCCTCTAGCTAGCTTTGCATTAACCTCTCACGGCTCTGTGTTGATCCTCTTGGTACTAACTTTGCCTCTTTGTTATGTATTCACTGCCCCTCAGCTGTAGATTAGATCACTCAATTGATTTCCTCAGCAAACCTTGCCCCAGAAAATCGAATTTTTGATCTCTCTTAGTGTGTTCTCCAACTAACCCTCAAGCCTCCTCTTATACTTTTCTTGTTGTTCCATCAACAGCCAATATTAAATCTCTAATCAATGACTAATATTAGATTTGGATTGATCCATGAATTTTGGAACATTCTAACCCAGTTTTATATTAATACCCATTAATATTTTATTTTTCCTAACTTTAGACTTTGAAACTCCATTAAAAATATTAATTATTTTAATATCTCCCAAACCAATTAGAATATACCTAAACTAGTTCTGGGTCTTGGAGATTTCATGTGCTTTAGCCTCTCCACCAATTTTCATTGCTAGAGAACATCCAATGCTACCCCAAATCAACACTCTCTCATAGCAAGGACTATGCTCTAGTAATACTCCACACTGAGTATTATCGTGATTATCTAGTACTGGTCTCTGTGCTGATTCTAGGCCTCCCTACCCAACATCCTCTGCACTGTTGCATCTTGTACTATTTCCCATGGCCCTGCCACTGCCACTGATGCATCTGTACAGCAACTCCCTCTGCATCCGTGTTGTTGCTGGTCCATATACCTAGCACTGCACCTGCACTGCATCCCCTTCTCCTCATGCTGCATCGTGCTACCAATAGCACTGCCATTGCTAACTGTTGCATTGCAACCCATTTACTGAGAAGGAAGTACATGATCCACCCAACTCTGACATCCCTGTTAGTCTAGAGACACTCCCAATGTTGAAGCTCCCTCTGTTGCTAACAAGTGATCCCTCTACTAACCTTTGCATTGCTGCAACAACTTTATGCATCTCGCACTATTGCACACCTCTCTAAGCCATCCTGCACTAGTGCAACACTCCCATGCCTCTCACACTGTTGTAGCCTGCTAGCCTCGTGCTGTCCTACGAATCTTACACTGTAGCACTCTCTGCCACTCCATCCGCATTTGTCTCTACTGACATCTGCTAGTCTTGCTACTCCTCTTCGAGGCTCCCATAGCAAGGTATAATCCAAGAGGTTTGGTACCTCAAGGATCCTGCCACTCATCGCTTGTAGTCCATCCGACTACAGCTCAATGTCTCCCCACTTCTTCTCAAGTGGAACATGAGCACTCATGGCACAATCTTCATTGGTCTCGACTTCTTTCTCCACCCTTGTTGGCATTGCCTTGGTATCAGAAGCCTCTCCCTTGCTCTTCTTCCTAGGACACCAATTTGCATAGTGACCCAGTTCCCCATAATGGGAGCACTTGACCTTGGAGAGGTCCTTCTTCTTCGTCTTTTCCTACTTTCCTGTAGATGAGAGAGCCACATCTTCTTCTTCCTCCTTCTTGATTCTGACCCCTTTTCTGCTACCTCCCACCTTGGTCACCCGTCTAATCTATTCTTGACAAAGAGCTACCCACAGTTCCTCCCAATCTGGAAGGCTCAACCTACCCTGTATGCTATGGACAAATACCTCCCAATCCTCTGAGACTACATTCAATGCGGTCCTCGCCATCAATTCCTGATCTAGCGTGGCCCCTATGGAAGTTAGCTGATCATGGATCTCCTTCAATCCACTGAGGAAGACATCTATCTACTCTCCCTTATGCATCTGGCATGACCGCAGCTGATTTTCAAGTAACGTCTTCCTCTCCATGGAAGTGTGTTGGTATAATTTCTTTAGGGCTTCCCACATCTCATTTTTCATTTCCTTCTCAGAAATATGCGGCACCACATGATCCTTGACCCCATCAAGGATGGTGAACTTTACCTTGGCCATTGCCTCCTCATACTTCTCATATTCAGCTGGTTCAATTGGGATCGCTATCATTTTCAAAGTGAAGTGCTTGATGCGATACCTGTTTAGAATGGACAAGATCCTGGACTTCCAAACTATGAAGTTGGAAGCTCCATCCAGTCTATGCTGATCTCTCAGCACATTCACTGCCATCTTGCTACTCTTCTTCTGACTCCTCTGAGTCTCTTTACTTCCCTCCTGGAAGTCCTCAGTTCGACTCCCTCTCAGTCTTGATTCCCTTTCTAGAAATCCGTCCTCCATGGTCTTTCCCGATTAGGTATTGTTCTGACCACATTACCCCACCAGCTTCACTCCACAAGTTATGTGCAGCCTCCTATACCCCAACAACTTGAAGGACTGAGCCTCTAGGCTCTGCGTAATCTCGGCACCGCAAAATCTGCACCTCCTGGCCACAACATCGATCCTTCCTGACTGAGAAAGATGACCGGGCACTGTGTAGGTCAGGCCTTCTCCTCCCTACCTCTGTGTTGATCCTCCTCCTAGCTTGAATTATTGACACAAGCCCTCTACGTCACCCCTTCCTTGCTGCTTTCTGCTAGGAACAACTTCTATCACTCAAGACAGTTGTTTCTGTTGCTACTGCTCTACTTAGCTAATGCCTTCAGTTATCCTATGATCTGCAACCATGCTCTAATACCACATTGGAATTTCTAAGTTTAACCCATTAGAAATTCTTCCTGTACTATCTGATTTATTTCTTCCTACTTGTTCAATTATTTAACAAGTTATTTACCATGTAAATACTGAAAATAAATACAAGTATAGTATCAAATCATATAGATCATCAACTGAAAGTAAACAAGCACACACATGACACCATTGCTTTTGGATTAAGTCCCTAGAAAAACCCAATGCAGGAAAACTTGTGCAGCTATTTAGAGGGTTTTATTATTATATAGTTTCAAAATACAATCTGGGTGCCAGAAATGGCTCACCCAACAGAGAATTCCCTTGGTAGTAGTACCTCTTAGTCAGAGACAGATATTCCGGCTAAATTACCGGATGAACAATCCCACAACAAAAATGCAGCTTCTGCTACTCTGCATCACTCTGATAGGGACTGCATCACCCTATCCAGCTCTCCAGCTCTCAGTCTATCCCAAAAAATTCTCCCAGCGTTGCCTCTAGGCCCTTGCGTCAGCCTCTTTAGGCTTTGCATCAGCTTTTGGAGCCTCTACGTTAGCCCCTAGACCCTCTATGTCTCACACATTGGCCCTCTCTGGCTCTACATAGCTCCTGACTACCTCTGTGTGGTCGCTAGTTGCCTCTGCATAGCCTCTAGCTGGCTCTGCGTCAACCTGTCACGGCTTTGCGTTGATCCTCTTGGTACTAACTCTACCTCTCTGCTATGTATTCACTGCCACTCAGCTGCAGCTTAGATCACTCACTCGATTTCCTCAACAAACCCTGCCCCAGAAAATAGAATTCTTGATCTCTCTTGGTGTGTTCTCCAACTAACCCTCAAGCCTCCTCTTATACTTTTCTCGTTGGTCCATCAATGGTCGAGATTAAATCTCTAATCAATGGATAAGATTATATTTGGCTTGATCCATGACTTTTGGAAAATTCTAACCCAGTTTTATATTAATACCCATTAATATTTTATTTTTCCTAAGTTTAGACTTAGGAACTCCATTAAAAATAGTAATTATTTTAATATCTCCCAAACCGGTTAGAATCTGCCCAAACTATTTCTGGGTCTTGGAGATCTCATGTGCTTTAGACTCTCCACCAATTTTTATGGTTGTAGCATATCCAATACTACTCAAAATAAACATTTTCATCAATTTATTGGCTTTTGCTAGTTGAAAGTAGAAGTATATTCTGGTCTTGTGCTTTAGTAAATTGCATGATCTTGTGAATCTACAGGATTTTTTATAGATCTATGCATCAGATAAGCCATAATATCATATTAAAGCACATAACCATCAAACCATATAACCATAACCAGCTAAACATCAAACAACCATAAGAAAAACAATGCAAATAACCATGAGCAGCAACAATCACAACACATCAATCATACACATGAAGACACGAGATGTAAGGTGGAAACCACAAGGGTAAAAACCACCATCGACATATAGTCTTAATTGTTATCTCTTCTATTATGTAAAAAATATTTTACATCTAATTCACTAGCCACCACCAGTGTGCAAGCCACCACTTGCTAATTATGTGATTCTGTACTTGCTCCAAAAAACAACCATGAAGAACTTTGTAGGCCACCACCTACTGGAAGCCACCACTCCCTCGACTTTGCAAGCCACCACCTGCTAGAAGCCACTACTCCCAATAATCTTCACCCAACCACCACATTAGAGAAATTATGAGATCTAAAATGGGTCTCCTAATGAATATTATAAAATAATAGTGGAAATAATAAAAAAAGATTAAATTACATCATCAAATTTTATAGAGAAAAAATGGAAAAGCTACTTTTTCAACTTGTATTTTGAACTTATCTCCCTACATTTTTATCAAATTTTGAGTGGGAACACTTGTTGGTTGTGAAATTTAATTCCTCATCCAAGGAGTACCCATGTTGCATACTTTTGATGCACCATGCTACACGAAAAATGAGAAATACACGTTTTTTCATGTATCTCTCATTTTTCATGTAGTAAGGTCCATCAGAAGTATGCAACATGGGTACTCCTTGGAAGAGAAATTAAATTCAGCATCCAACAAATGTTTCCACTCAAAATTTGAGTAAAACGGTAGCGAGATAAGTTGAAAATATGAGTTGAAAAATGAGTTTTTTTTTTAAATCCTTTTAATTTTTTCTGTAACAACCCTGGTGAAAATTCCATGTAAAAATATATAAATACCATGGATGATGGGACACGTATTCCAAGTTGAATGGTTGGAAAGACATCCTAGTGGGTGTTCATTTGGTTTTTTATGGTTAAGGAAATTGGCAAAGGCAATTGCTAAGGCATTAAAGAGGCAAAAAGGTATTTTGGTACATTTATTTATGAAAATAATGGAAATTAGGAGAAAAATGAAGGTCAAAGGTCACATTTTGCATGTGAGGAAGAAATTGAAGGAAAATAATGGAAAATGAAGAAAATAGAGTCCTCATTAATAAAAAGGCTTATGAGGATCAGTGGGAAAGACTTGGTCAGTTCAGTTTTGGAGCTCTCTCATTATTTTCTCTCTCTCTCTCATACTCTTGGTTACTTAGAGTTTTCTTGTAGCACTCTTGGAGGGTGTGGCATACTTGGATTCTTGGAGCAAGAAGTCAAAGGAAGAACAGAAAAGAGCAAGATGGCATCAGCATCAGTAGCTACATTAGATTTTCTTGCAGGTACCGAGTTGCATGTATGATTTCTTCACTAGTTTTGGCATGCATGGCACATGCATGTGGTTTCTTCATTATGATCTGTTATCGGAATGGAGAATGGTGGGGATTGACAGTGGATTGCCTAGCCTTGCCATTTCCTAGATAGCCATGGTAATTGTGGGTTTACTTTCATTGCTTTGTTTTCGTTGGTTCTCATTTTTCCATAGCTTGGGTTAAGTTACTAGTCTTGGAAGCCCTGTTTGAACGAACGCTCTGGAAGCCCTGGTTGAACAAACGCTTTGGAAGCCCTATAATAGCTTGGGTTGAGTTACTAGTCCTGGAAGCCCTAGTTGGACAAACGCGAAGCCCTTGGCGGGTTGAGTTACTAGTCCTAGAAGCCTTGGTTGGACAAACACTCTGGAAGCCTGTATAAGTTGTGGGTTGAGTTACTAGTTCTAGAAGCCTTGGTTGGAAAAAAACTCTAGAAGCCCTGGAAGGCTTGGATGGAGACCAATCCATGATGGTTTTTGGTGGTGTCCGACCGTGAGGTGGAATCATTGTTTGATGGGTTGAGGTGGGTGGCCTCTGGAAGCCCTGGATGAGTTTTGATTGATGTGTTCTATGAGATCCCACACTCATGCTTGAAATATGGCATGGAGGTGATTGGCTAAAGAGAGACTTGGCTCAGCCAATCTATGGTCAGGTGGAATGTGGTAGTCCCATCTCCGGTTGGTTCATTGCATTTATTAATGAAAAAATTCATTCCCTTGATCTTCATGTGCAAATGTACTGATGTATATATGAATTTTGATGGCTTATATGTTTATTGTATTTTTGTTCCTATTATGTTGTTTATATGCACATTTACCCTAGAGGTTGTTACAAAGTGGTATCAGAGCATGGTTCAAACACTTGGACTAGATGGGATCTATCATAGGTAAAATGAAGAACAAAGGTTAAATTTTAGACCTTTCTATCATATAGGTTATAACTTTTCTTCTGTGGCATATTAGAAGTTGAAAATTTGTCCATACTGAAGGTAAATCCCACTGATAATTTGGTAAAATTTTCAGATATTGGTTCACAATAGTTTAGGAATTATGATCTAAGGAAGATGATCTTCGTGAATGCACCTTTAAATAGGTCACGTTGGCATTTCTGCAATAAATTTTCTTTTGTAGGCTTTCAAAAGCTAAAAAATTGTCCAAATTGAGGGGAAATACCAATGATTATGCAGTAGAAAGTTTAGATATTGGGTTGCAGTATTTTAGGAGATATGAGAAGAGGGAGTCTATCCTTTTGAATGCTCCTAAAATTGGGTCTCAAATAAGTCATGTTGACATTTTTGTTATAACTTTTATTCTGGGCACTCTCAGGAGCTGAAATTGTTTCAATAATGAGAGTAAATCCCACTTATATTGTGATAAAAATTTCAGACATTTATTCGCTATTTTTTAGGATATATGACCAGTGTAAATCGAGCTTTCTGGATACTCCTAGAATTGTGCACCAAATAGGATTGTGTTGGTATTTTGTTATAACTTTTCATTTATGAAATCTCAGAAGTTGAAACTTGAACCTTACTCAAGAATAATTCCATTGATCATATGGTTCAATTTCCATAACTTGTACCACTACAATTTATGATATATGCATTGAATCATTCGCTATATTAGTTTGCATGCAAAGTGTTTGATGAAATGCTTAAATGGTTCAATGATTAATTGCATACAAACTGTTTGATAAAATGCCCCATTGAGTATGTTGTTTGTGGTTGGGGATAGTATTGATGTGTAATAGTATTTCTGTAGTTGATATATTCTTACTGGTATACAAATAGTTTTCTATATTAGTTTCCATGTAAAGCATTTGAATAAATGCTTACATGCAAATGTAATAGTATAGTATTTGTTTGAAGAAAATGTAAAAGTATGGTAATTGTTTGAAGAAAATGTTATTTGTTTTTGGATGGGATAGTATTGTAGTATGATAATATGGATGTATCTGATCTATGTCTAATTGCATGCAAAAAATTTGAATAGTTGCATGTAAGGAATTTGAAAGGTTGCATGCAAGAAATTTGAAAAGTTGCATGTAAGGAAACGGAAAAGTGGCATGTTTTTAGTTATTATGTTACAAGTGGAATAAGTAAAATGTTTTTGACTTAGTCTCATACAAATGTATGAGAAATAAAAATCAATTTATTTTCAAGTGTGGTTAAATTTAGTAGAGCTTTGGAGATCCTATTTCCATAATTGGACATTGGAGATCGACCCATTATAGTAGCTTCCTCCTTCTACCTTAGTGTGGACCATGGATAGTAAGGGGGTATGCTTATAGCTTGTTAGTATTGGTGAAATATTATTTCAAATTAATAGACATGATGTCTTGATTTTTGGAACATGTGACTGACTGTGTATGAATTATATGTCGCTTACATGTTGATTTCATGATACCTACTTACATCCTTGTATGTTATGTTACATTTTTTAATATTTTGATTACATGCATCAGTCTTATAGGTTGATTACAAGAACTGATCAATTATGTTCGACTACATGTGGTTATGCATATTGGTAGTTGGTTTGGAATTGCTTATGCATACTATTGGTTGTGTGTGGAAATGTGTACAATGGAGTAGTGGTTGTTCTCATGCATGAGGTAATAGTTTATGTAGTTGATATGGTCATGCACTGATGACTAGACTCTAGCTAAAATGATGTGTATATGGTTTGGTACTCAATTTTTATGTGTGTATATGCAGTTGTTATGCATGTATGGTCATGGTTATGATTATGCATGTATAGTAGGTCAAATATGCCTTGTGAAGTCATTGTACGCAATTTAGGTTATCATAGTGCTATTGGATGTTATGATGCTAATATGTTGGTTGAGATAGACCAATAGATGCAGATCATCATAATGAGGTTGCAGCATTTGACTTTTGGGTAAGAGCAAAGCGTCATACATGTAGTGTATGTTCGACATGCAAGTATGTAAGTTAAGGATTATTATATGCCTTAGGGTTATATACATTAAGTTTATGAAAATGTATTTGATGTTATGGTTACATTCATGATAGTTGTTGGTTGATTAGAATAGTTATATGCACATGTGTCGAATAGTCAAGGATGATAGTAACATGTAGTTGTATGCATTGCTATTGTTGTTTTATATTAGATAACCCGATGATTATGCTATATGTTGTTGATGAGTATGTTATAGGTTAAATTGTTGATTGTTATATGACAGTTAACTTGACAATTCAGTTTTATGTTGTTGATGAGAATGATATAGATCTTATTGTTGTTATATCCTATTAACTTGATGATTAGAGTTATTTCATTGAGATCTTGATGTCGTAATTTGGATTGGTCATACGTGTGATGGTTATGTTCATTGCATTGAAGATCTTGATGTTATATGTATTGTGTTAACCTGGTTTGACCTATGCAGATGGTTGTGGTTGCCATACTCAAGTATGAGCTGACATATTAATGATATGGTGTCATTCTAATCTAGACTGATCATACATATGTGATTATTACGCATGAACGACATATGCTTATGAGCTTGTAATATGAACATGTTAGTTAGTTACTATTATGGATATCATGATTTATGTTGACATGTTGTAAAGTTATATCTCGCTAACTAGATTGATTATGCAGACAAGATAGCCTCCCTTGAGGTACACTAAGGTGTGAGTTTGCTTATGTATTATACTTGGTGTTTCATAGTTGATTATGTCATTTATTTGGTATTTGATTGTTTGGTGCCTATTATGTCATCTAATTGATTTATATAACATGGTATGTTTGCAAGTGGTTGAATGATTGATGAATTACTTAATATGAGTATGTGTTCAAATGATTTGTTTTAAGATTATTGTACTAACATGTATGTGTTGAGACAGTTGATATGTACTTGAATGTAGTTGATAATTGTAGCATTATGTCTAATGACTATGGACTTTAACATGATTGTTTGTAAAAGTTGATTTCAAATTGATAAATATGATTTTTTGGATATTTTGAACATGTGGTTGACATCTGCGAGCATGATGCAAGGAGTTGCATGGCAAGAGAGGTTGCCATGAAATCTTGAAGAAGGCTCGGGTTGAGCTTTCCCTGGGAACCATGGGAATTGAGTCATGGTGTTTGTTGTTAGTCTTGTTCTTTTGGTATTTTATGAATTGTTGAGCTTGATTTGTGGCTTTGTTTATATCTAGTGTATGGCCATACCACTTTGTTTGCGGAGTCATGTTGTTATTGGTATTTATGGTCTTCTTCTTGTTTGTTTCTTGCCTCGCCCTTTACGTTTTGAGTCTTTGGAATTGGTTGGGAAAGAGGAAAGTTACTGTAGCTCGAGAAGATCTATGTGGTACCCAAAAGGTGATGTAAGACTCAAATGGAGCTTGGTGTATGAGTAAGCGCAACGGAAGGTAAGACTATGACAGTCGGTTGGACTGGTTGGGTCCATTGTGGTAAATGGACAAAAGTAGTGCAGACATGAGAAAGGTAACTAGAAAGGGTAAAGTAAATGGATCAGAGGTGTCATATGCTTTGGCTATGTTGGAAACTACTTATCTCAATGTCTGTGCATAAATAAGGAATTTCTTTTAACCTAGACCTTATGTTATCTGGTAATAATTTTTTGATCATGATTATGTTGAAGTTTATATATGTATACATGTATGAATGTATGTCATTGTTTTATAGGATCATGATTGTTTTATGCTAACGTTTATGTATGTATGTGTGTATCCATGTATCTATGTTACTGTCTAGCAGGGTTGTCGGGTATCATTCTTGTGGAGGAATGATTGCTTATGCAGGAGAACGACATGAAGAGGTTCCTGGTCTTACGAGGAATTAATTGGGAAGAGTACCTATGTTTATGTTATGACAGGTAATGCTGAAGGATACATTAGCCAAGTGAAAGCAGTGTGGTTTGCGACATGCTAGGGACAAGCATGGGTATGACACCGGAGGCAAGGTTTCTTGGTAAGGATAGTATGGTTTTGGATGTGTGGTACTACTGTTGTGCATATACTATATATGTTGTGCATGTTTCGTATATGATGTGTGCACATGCAGTGTTGTGTATATATAGTGTGTGTACATGTTGTTTATGTAGTGTTATGTACAGCATGGTACAAATAGTGTTGTATAGTGTTGTATGAATGTTACATATTCAATACTGGGTTTAAATGGTGCTATGTACATGTTGGATATACGGTATTTTGTATATATAGTACTGTGTGCATGATGGATGTGTGGTGTTGTGTGCATATGGTGCTATGTGCATGTTGGATATGGAGTGTTGTGTACAGATGATGCTATATACATGTTGGATGTGCAATGCTATGTACAAGTGGTGTTGCATGCATGTGGTACATTGGTACTATGTACATATGGTGTGGTGTGCATGATTGTACAAGTGGTGTCCTGTGCGTGTGGTGTTGTGTACATATTGTACAAGTGGTGTTGTGTGCATGTGGTGCTAGGTACATGTCGTGCATGTGGCATTGTGTACATGTGGTTTCGCGTACATGGCGTGCATGTGGTACTATGTACATGTGGTATTGTGTATGCATTGTATAGTGGTGTAGTGTACATGTGGCGTTGTGTACACATTGTGCAGGTGGTGCCATGTACATGTGATGTTGTGCACACCTTGTGCAGGGTGCGGTGTACCGGTGGTACTGTGTACATGTTGTACATATGGTATTGGTGTACGTGTGGTATTGTTTTCATGTCATCCATGTTGTGTTATGGGCATCTGGTATTATATATGTGCATCATGTAGTCATGGCATTGCATCATGTGTATTCGTTGTGTTGCAATTTGTGTAGGTACATGTATTGGGTGGTATTGCACATCGGGTATAGATGGATGCACTATGTTGTATACTGGCTATAGGTGTATGTGTTATACATCAGGTGTACGTGCATGTATTTCATGGTGTTGTGTGTCAAGTGTGGTTGTATGTGTGTGCTTCACACTATGCATATGTGCAACGGGTAGAGAAGGCATTGGGCATTTGTTGGGTGTGACAACTGATTCAGTGTTAATATAAAAGAACAAAGGCAGAAGTAAGGATCGATGAAGGATAGGTATTGGTATTTTAATTCAATTTTATTATGCATGAGATTTATGACTATGGTATATGATGATTATATGTGATCTATGATTTTGTTTATGATCGTTACATGTGATTTATGATTTTGATCTATGATGGTTGTGTTTGAGCTAACTTGATGTGATATTTTTATATATGTTGATTTGGTCAAATATGCTAGTTTGACTTGTTGTGACATGAAGCGAATAGGATTGAAAATGTACCTTATTGACGAGCTACCAATGACGTATGATGTGAATTTATTTTCAAATTATTTCAAATCTAATGGAAGTTATGTGTTTGGTTCAAGATTTCATGAAATGCCCGATTGGGTAGTTGAAATCAACTACAAAAATTAGCAACTTGATATGGTGGTTTGGTGGTTACTTATGGTGGTTTGGTAGTTGCTTTATGATGGTTTAGTATTTGATTTATGATGGTTTAGTAATGCTTTATGGTGATTGATATAATGATGATTTGATATATGCTTTATGTTGATTGATACATGCTATATGATGTTTTGATATATGCCTTATGATATTCTGATATATGCTATATGATGATTAGTGTATGACTGATATATGTTTGGTATATGATTTGGCATATGTTTTGGTATGTATATTTTGATGATGTTGTTATATGTACACCCGTGTATGGATGTAAATACCGTAACGAGCTATGTTATAAGGCTCCACTATGCGGTATGGGTGTTATGTTATTATGCTATCACATGGTTATGTTATCATGATGTTATGATGTCACATGAATTTTTAAGAAGGACGATCATTGTAAATATTGTAATAAGTTGTGTTATAAAGCTCCAATATGCGGTATGGTTTTTATCTAGTCATGTTGTCACAATGTTTTTCTTTTGAGCAGGTCATTCATTGTAAATATTGCAATGAGTTGTATTATAAAGCTCCATGGGCAGTATGTTTTGTTTTCAAAAGTATTTTGGTTATAGGTGTCATTGAACACTGAGGACAGTGTTCCCCCAAGGGGGGTTCTGCAACATCCCTAGTGAAAATTCCATGTAAAAATATATAAATACCACAGATGATGGGACACATTCCAAGCTGAAGGGTGGGAAAGACATCCTAGTGGGTGTTCATTTGGTTGTTTATGGTTAAGGAAATTGGCAAAGGCAATGGCCAAGGAATTAAAAAGGAAAAAAGGTACTTTGGCACATTTATTTATGAAAATAATGGAAATTAAGAGAAGAGTAAGGTGAAAGGTCACATTTTGCATGTGAGGAGGAAATTGAATGAAAATAATGGAAAATGAAGAAAATAGAGGCCTCATTAATAAAAAGGCTTATGAGGATCAGTGGGAAAGACTTGGTCAGTTTAGTTTTGGAGCTCTCTCATTATTCTCTCTCTCTCTCTCTCCTACTCTTGGTTACTTAGAGTTTTCTTGGAGCACTCTTGGAGGGTGTGGCATACTTGGATTCTTGGAGCAAGAAGTCAAAGGAAGAACAGGAAAGAGCAAGATGGCATCGACATCAACAACTACATTAGATTTTCTTGCAGGGACCGAGTTGCATGTATGATTTCTTCACTAGTTTTGGCATGCATGGCACATGCATGTGGTTTCTTGGTTATTGTTGTAGCTCTGATATGAAATAGCTCTGATACCACTTGTTGTATATCTAACCCAGAAATATTATAGATCTGATATGAAAATAGAAAATAATGCAAATACACATAGAAATAATATGAAATGAATCTTTATTGATCAAACCCTTAAGGTAGGGCAACACCATACATTCACTCCTTAAGGAAGGAGAACACTCCACAAGCCATATGCCTGTTCATACAATAATACTTCTCTTCCTCTTCATATGTGGAGTCTCTAGCCTTTATATAGGCCTCATACATACAATACCATGTATCATTACCATGGTTTCTTAATACCATCAACTAATACCATGGACCCATTACATTATTATTAACTACTTGTGGTCCCTTACATGACATGGGTTAACCACCTTATTTATTACTATGGCCCATCCCATTATTACATTATTACCTTGGTACCTCCCTTGGTACCCCCTATTACCCCCCCAGGTACATAACATTCCACCCCCCTAAGCATGTTTCGTCCCCGAAACATGGGAAGAACATAAATAATAAGATCTACTCAAAAGAGTAGTCCACTGATACCATGCACGTGCATCTAGCCATCCAAGAGAAAGGTGAACCCTCGATCTCGCTAGTGCCTCGCTCGCTTGAGATGGGAGTTGACTGCGGTAGCTCTTCTGTGTGGATGTGCAGTAGGTGGATCTGTGTTCCTCTCGATCTGTCCTGCGGGGTTTGTTGTCCATGTGGCTAATTGGTTGCCATCTTGATGGTTGTCTTGCTGGGTGATGTGGGTGATGATATGTCGAAGTTGTAACCCATGATGGATTTTTCTTTACTTCACCTTGCTGTGGTGCCTGTTGTGGTGGCTTCTTTTTCAATATGACTTCAACCACTGAACCCTCCTCTGATGTATCATCACCTGTAATCGTTTCTTCTGCAGCCTCTGTTTGTGTTTGATTGTTGATCATCAAGGGCTCATCATCTGATATGTCAGTCCCTTGAACATCTTCTGCTTCAGCCTCCATGTGCTCTACCTGTTTATGGATGGAAATATCCTGTAATGTAATTTTCTTCTTTTTATACCATAGCTTCAGGAATTTCTTCTGCACATTAATATTGAGAGTACCCACGGATTCCATCCAAGGATAGCCCAAAACAACCTCCATATTATTCATCTCTGAAGCATAAAAATCACCATGTAACACATATTTATCCATAGAAATCTTCAAATCCTTGTACACTTGAACATCCTCATGATCAATCTGTGTATGTTCAATTTGTTTGGCTGGGACTTGCAATTTTTTTGCCAAATTAACACTGATAAAATTATGTTTACAACTAAGATTGATAAAAACAATGATCTTCTCTTTCTGAATCAATCCATGAATCTGCAATAAGGATATACCAGTGGGAATTAACCCCTTATGTGTCTCATGCTCCTTTTCTTTAGCCCGAGACCATTTGTCCAAAAGTAATTTTTCAAATTCTTTATCGGACAGTTTGATCAACTGTTGGTAGTCAAGTGATGAATACCATTTGTCAGCCTCTTCTGTCAAATTAAACCATACTACAGTTTTCCAACATATCCCATATTTGGACTTTAATCTTTGTATGAATTCTCCAATAGTAGGACCATTATCTTTCCCTGTAAAATATAGCTTCTCCATGAAGAGGGTTTGAGAAAAATTCACTTACTTGGCGAAAATTTGTAATTGTCACAGTTTCGTCAATATTGCTCAGAATCTCTATTATAACCTGTTTTTAGAAATGGAACAACCATTCTGCATCTGCCCATGTGATAAAAATACTGATCCAGGCACTAGAATTCCAGATCTGCACTGCTACTCTCCCGCCGTCACCCAAAATTTCTGCAAAAAGAGCTGATTTTAAATCAGCGATATCTCCCTCATCCGGACTCCGATTCGACTGATTTTTTTTTTTAAATTAGGTGTTTTTTCACAAAGATTCCAGATCTACAATTAGATCTTGCAGATCTAGCACCAAGACTTCTAGATCTGCGCCGCAAACTCGCTGCCCTGAAAATTGTCTGCAACCCCACTGATTTTTTTAAATCAGCGATATCTCCTTCATCCGGACTCCGATTCAACTGATTTTTTTTTTTGAATTTGGGTATTTTTTCACAAAGAATACAGATCTGCAATTAGATTCTGTAGATCTGGTACCAAAACGTACAGATCTAATCTGCAAATTCACCACCCAAAAATCCCTGCAAAAAATAAAAAAAAATTCGCCACGAGTTGCCCAAGAAAGTGCTCTGATACCAATTGTTGTAGATCTGATATGAAATAGCTCTGATACCAATTGTTGTAGCTCTAATATGAAATAGCTCTGATACCACTTGTTGTAGCTCTGATACCACTTGTTGTAGCTCTAATATGAAATAGCTCTGATACCACTTGTTGTAGCTCTGATACCAATGTAGATCTAACCCGGAAATATATGATAACAGAAATAAACCCAAGAACAATAAGATAGAAACCACTTGAAATAGCTCTGATATGAAATAGCTCTGATACCACTTGTTGTATATCTAACCCGGAAATATTATAGATCTGATATGAAAATAGAAGATAATGCAAATACACACAGAAATAATATGAAATGAATCTTTATTGATCAAACCCTTAAGGTAGGGCAACACCATAAATTCACTCCTTAAGGAAGGAGAACATTCCACAAACCATATGCATGTTCATACAATAATACTTCTCTTCCTCTTCATATGTGGAGTCTCTAGCCTTTATATAGGCCTCATACATACAATACCATGTATCATTACCATGGTTTCCTAATACCATCAACTAATACCATGGGCCCATTACATTATTATTAACTACTTGTGGTCCCTTACATGACATGGGTTAACCACCTTATTTATTACTATGGCTCATCCCATTATTACATT
>Ga0115851_100509_pt1 | contig 17614 bp, 16 predicted proteins | sample InSIn2gowninarea_FD_83865 | JGI IMG/M metagenome (GOLD analysis project Ga0115851, IMG submission 83865)
CACAAATAACGTGTTGATGATATCCAATGGATTCCAAATTACGAGATCATTGTTGATAAAATCTCTTATAAAACTCCAACAAATAGCAAACCTAATCTACCTACATATAATAGTAAGCGTTATTTCTAAGTCTTCATAGATCTAGAGTAAGAAGATTTTATGTTGGTTTTGCAAAACACAGAAATGTTTTAACTACCATTCTAGATCCATCTTAGCCCAAAATCTAACAAGTGTTGAGAGGGATCAAATCAATCAAGGTACAAACCAATTTTTTATGTGTAAAACATGAGGAAAGATTTGCACATTGAGAGATTTCATCTCTCTCAATGATTTATAGATATGAGGTTAATATGTATCTATATTGGTTATATAATACCATATAATATATATTTGTATCTTTGTGTTCTTTTCTTACTCCCTCTCTCTATCTCATTCCCTGAACATACACACTCTCTCTCCATGTTTATCTATATCTCTCTCCCTCCCACTTCCTATCCATATTTCTCCTCTCTCCCTCACTCTCTCTCCTTCTCTCCCTTGCAATCCTCTCTCTCCACCTTTCTCCCTATATGTCTTTCCTCTTCACTCCCTCTGTCCCCCTCTAATTCCATCTCTCTCTCTCCTTCTATCTCTTGAGTCCTCTCTCTCCCATTCTCTCCCACATCCCTCTATTTCTCCCCCACCCTCATCTCTCTCTCTCTCTCTCTCTCTCTCTCTTCACTCCAACTTTGTCACTATATCCTTCCCTCTCTCCTCTCTCTCCCATCCATCTCTTTGTCTCCCTCTCATTATATCCCCCTTCTTTCCCTCTCTCTCCTCTCCTCTTCTCTCTCTTCCATCCTCTTCTCTCTCCCTCACTCTCTCCATCTCTCCTTTGTGATTCCCTCTCTCTCTCCACCTCTATCTATGTCTTTCATCTTTCCTCCCTCTCTATCCCCCTCCAACTCCATATCTCTCCCTTTCTCTTGCTCCCTCTATCCTTTTATCTCTCTTCCTTACACTCTCTCTCCCACCTGCCTCTCTCTCTCTCCCCCCACTCTCTCTTGAATTTTATCCCATTGTGTTGTGTTTAATAAAGTATCTAAATTTTAAAAATACATTTGGTTATAAGATGTTAAACATATATTTTGCATAAATCATGTCAAACAAAATACAATAATGACAAACTTAAAATAATCCAGCATTATCTTTACTCCATTATTTTTAGTCACTTTTCTTTCTCTCGTCGATTGGATCCTTAGTTAATATGGATCTATGCTAGCTCTTTACAATATTATTTATATTATATAAATTTCACATTTTTATATATAAAAGTATTCTCATTTTTAATTTTATTAAGACCTTGATTTAATTTCTATGGGAATACTTTTAGTAGTCCTGATGATAGAGGGTTTAGATATATCTCAAAAGTAATTATAACCTTTTACCTCTTAGACTTAATTAAAAAATGTTATAAAAAATTAAAATAAATTATTTATAGAATATTTCGATTGTGAAATAAGTTATGGTTTTTGGGCATGTGGTTTCCGTAAGCCATGGTATTCTAACGAAGCCTATTACAAGTTAATAATATTGTTAGTAAAGTGGGGGTGAATATCCATGGTTAAGAATCTTGTCTTTTTGTTATAAAATATTTTGATGGGGGCAAATATCCATGGTTATGAATCTTGTCATATTGTTATAAAATATTTTGATTTTGAAATAAGTTATGATTTTTGGGCATGTGGTATTGATAAGCCATGGCATTGGTCCATGATATTGTAACAAATCCTATTTTCAAGTTCATAGTATCAATGGAAAAGTGGTGGTGAATATTATTGGTTAAGAATCTTATCATATTGTTATAAAATATTTTGATTTTGAAAAAAGGTATGTTTTTTGGCCTTGTGGTATTGATAAGCTATGGTATTGTAACAATTCCTATTCACAAGTTAATAATATCCATGGTAAAGTGGGGTGAATATCCATGGTTAATAATCTTCCCATATTATTATAAAATGTTTTGATTGTGAAATACGTTATGCATTTTTGGCATGTGGTATTAATAAGCCATGATATTGGCACATGATATTGTAACAAATCCTATTTACAAGTTAATAATATCCACCATAAAGTGAGGTGAATATCCATGATTTAGAATCTTGTCATATTGTTATAAAATATTTTGATTGTGAAAGTTATGATTTTTGGGCATGTGGTATTAAGAAGCCATGATATTGGCCCATGGTATTGTAACAAAGCTTATTCACAAGTCAATAACAAAATCAAAATATAAAAAATTGACTAAAATTTTTACACTCATCACCTATAGTGGGGCTTATATTAATTTAAACTTTTATTTATTACTTTTAACTTTTTGTTTATTACTGTTAACACTTCATTTATATAGATTGAGTGGTCCTAATGGTTAAGGACATGTCTTTTCTCTTAAGAGGTCATAGATCAAAGCTAAAGGGGAGTAGAGTATGCTTACACTCATTTGATATCACTTTTAACTTTTTATATTATTAATTGAGCTGAAATTTAAAATTGTTTACATACTTACATTACACTTACACACCTACCCTATACTGTCTATAGAGCACCTCTTGGCACAATAATATTTTTTTTTAATTTTCACTTGCTTTGTATATTATATAGAATTATTTTTGTTCTTGATATTTTTTTAAATGTTACATCTCTATACACACATTAAATTGTTATTATTATTATTGTTGTTTAAAATGTTACATATCATCATATGTTGAATTGAAAGAGAACGTATTAACTCTCTCTTTCTTAAATTCTTTTACTCATCATGCATATTAAAATATTTAATTTATAAAGCATACTAGTATTTTTCATATTTTTAGAATATTGTATATGAACCCCATATTAATAACTGAATAAAGTACATAAAACAAAAAATACAAAATAAATATTCATTTTTTCTATATAAGATTGAGATAAAATAATGTTATTTATAACTAAGGGTAAAACATTTTTTTGTTATTAATATAAGTTTTTGAATGTTACATATCAATTGAATATAGGATATATTACACATCATGTAATGTTAGTAATATTATTTTTACATGCCATTTTTCATGTCCATATTAAGGATATTAAGGAGTGAATGAATTATATATATTTTTATACTAAAATTTAAATTATTTTTTTCCTCTTTTCAATTACCTTTATCTCTTGATCTAAAATTTGATGTAAGATGATAAATAAGATTCTTGATATGAGTTGGGGGCTGAGCAGAACATGTCGGATTAAGGTTTTGTCAGGCCCTGCAACGGAGGTTCTGCTCTGATTACGGCGCATCTGCAACAACACCTCTACACCCCTGGGGACTGCATACGTCAACGAATGACACATTCATCATGGATTCCCTTCTAGGGGGGACTCAGAGCTTCCCCCCAATGATTATAGCAAGCCTCAGTCTAATAATACAACTGATGAGGCATCTACATCAGATCATCCTGCCATCATGACAAAGTAGGAAAACCAGAATAACCAAGGTAAACAGACAAGGCCATAGGAAACAACGACAACACCCCAGAATAGGTAGCAAGACACTGCAGGAAACGCTGAGGTTCCCAAAGAAACCTCTACGACCTGCAAACCTGTTGTAGCAGAGAGACCAAATATTGAATTACAAGGTCAAAGAATCAATACCCAAATCCAGTTTACGAAAGACCATGCTCTCATTGGGAGATTTATTGGCTTCTGGCCAACAAAGAAAGTCCTACAGGGATCGATTGCAGCCAAATGGAAACCCAAAGGGCATATCACCCTGCAGTTGGGACAAAAAGGTTTCTTCACGGCGGTCTTTAACTGCATAGAAGACTGAAATAGGGTAATCGATGGTGGCCCCTATTTCTCTAATGCTGCAGGCCTGTACCTGAGAGACTGGATCAAAAGATTCAACGTGGACAAATATGATTTGAGTTGGGCACCAGTCCGGATTTAGCTATACTCCCTTCCATTGGAGTATTGGGATGAAGAATCACTAAAAGACATTGGAAATGGTCTAGGCGATTTCATAAAGATTGCAAAAGGAAAAAAACTCACAAGATATAATTCCTTCGCCTGCATCTGTGTTTACATGCATCTGAACAAAGCTCATTCACATTCTGTAAGTCTATATCATGATGATTTTAAGTGGATTCAGTCTATAGATTATGAACATGTCCCCTTCAGATGTATAAAATGCCATGCCCATGGCCATGTTTTTTGTGATTTCCCACAAAATGCAAAGCCCACTACCAATACCACCTCAGAGATGCCTGATTCTGAAGTATTTACCAAAGTAAATAATTAGAAAAATAATCACAAAAAGCCTACATCGTACCCTAAAAATCCCCCAGCCAATGCCTCAATACCCTCTACTAGCAAAAACTTTGACATCATGGCTCAACCAGCATCATTGGCCTCTGAACCCCTCATGCATTCTCCTAAGCCATCCAAGCCACCCTTTGCAACCAATCCCACATATTCAAGGCAAGCACAAAAGCCCTCATGGACCAAAGAATTCCCATTCTCCACTTCCAATAAGGATTCTGATTGGAAACCTAATGGTATGGACATCAATATCTTTTTGCAAGAGCCCAACCATTCAACTGACTTCCTAGCAGAAAGTAGTGAACCAAAGCATATGGAAGAAGAACCAGAAAGTATAGGCGTAGGAGATCTGGACATATTCAGCCTTGAGTAAGCCTATAGGAAAAAATAATTTGACAATATCCCAGAAATACAGCTAGAATGTTTGGAGGTAATCCTCTCTAGAGCACATCAATAGCGAACTTTAGGAATTCAACCAGGGAGTCAATGGGACGGGAAAAATATTCTCAGAGATACCAAGAAATGAGGGAGAAAGACAGATCTACAAAGAACCATCCTCATTGGGGAAATGTTGGTGGAATCAGGAAGATATTCCAAGTTGACTAAGTATTACAAGCAACTCCCCAACACTAAATCTTGAAGCTCACATATTGGAATTTAAGAGGGTTAAATAGCATTGTGAAATAAAGAATGATCAGAAACATGATACAACAGGAGAAACCTCAATTTTTCTTCATGCAAGAGACTAAATGTAATAGTATCACACTTGGCACCATTGTCTCAAAAGCTTGGCCAGGAAGCCAAACAGTAGCAGTGGACGCCTCGAGAGTCTCAAGGGGACTTGCAATAGCATGGCATGCACAGGTTATTATGCTCACTGATATCCATGCGTCTCATCATTTCATTCAAGCTACCTACCATATCATAGGGACCAATGTTCATGGTCATCTCACCAATGTTTACTTTCCCCAGGAAGCAACGAACAAGTTAGAAATTTTGAATACGTTAACTTTTCTCAATTCCACCAAAATCCATCCACTTTGGATAATAGGTGGTGACTTCAACATGATCACTAAACTTGAGGAAATAAGCGGGGGTTGAATCAAACTGGACATTGAAAGTACTCATTTCAAGGATTTCATACAAAACAACTAGCTCATTGATCTGCCATTTAACAATGGAATCTATACATAGAATAATAAAAGATCAGGCACCTAGCAGATTTCCTCCCAGTTGGATCGATTCCTGATTTCAGACAATTCCATCCACTTTGGAAGAGAATTTTCAGCCTCAACCTTACCTCTATCTGGATCAAGCGATTGGCCCATCTCACATCAATGGCAAAGATTTGGAAAATCCACTCGAAGACCCTTCCGCTTTGAAGCATTTTGGCTGACACATCCAGACTTCAAAAATTTGGTCCATTCTGCGTGGAAAAGCTTCATTCCCCCAGAAGGAATAAAAATGTTTCAATTCCAGCAAAAACTCAAATATCTCAAAATGCACATCAAGCAATGGAATCAATCGACCTTTGGAAACATCTTTCAAGATCAAAATTCTTTAGCTCAGGAAATGAAGAAAATCCAGCAGACCATAATTACTGAAGTAAGGACTGAAGCACTTTCAAAACAGGAAAAGAACCTTCAGAATCAAATTGTAGAAAGAGAAAAGCAAGATGAGATCCTCTGGAAACAAAAATCTAGAGTAAGATGGATAAAAGAGGGAGAGCGAAATACAAAATTCTTTCACCACACCACCATGGAGAGAAAGACTGGAGGAACATGAGGATATTGAAAAATAGCTCCTCAGTCATTTCAAAAAAGTTCATCAAGAGCCACAAATCAATAGACAACCAGCTATAGAAAGGATTCTCCAGCACATCCTAAAAGTTATAACAGAAGAACACAATCAACTGCTCCTTCGTCTTGTCTCTTTACAGGAAGTCGAGTCTACCATGCATTAGCTCAAGGAAAAGTACCTGGTCCAGATGGTTTTACCTCAAAATTCTTTCATAAATTCTAGGATCTTATCAAAGAGGAATTCTAGCAGGTAGTGGAAGAATCTAGGACCCTCCATTGGTTGCTTCCCTCTCTAAACACAACTTTTATTGCTCTCATTCCCAAAGAAGAGCAATCTATTACTTTGGACAAATTTAGGCCTATAGCTCTCTGTAATGTTATCTATAAAGTCATATCTAAAGTCATTGCTTCCCAACTGAAGCCGTTGCTTCCCCTACTCATCTCGCCAGAATAATCGGGCTATGTGGAAGGACAACAAATCATAGACAGCATCATTCTCACCCATGAGATCATACACTCCCTAAAGCACCATAAAAAAGCAAGTATGCCGCTCAAAATTGACCTCTATAAAGCTTTTGATAAGTTGAGTTGGATTTACATTCAAAAAATGCTTTCAGCCTTTGGCTTCTCTCCTCCTTGGGTTAGATGGGTCATGAGTCTAATCTCCTCTACTTTCTTCTACATTCTAGTTAACAAAATTCCTTCCATCCCTTTTCATCCCTCTAGAGGCATCCGTCAAGGAGATCCCCTCTCCCCCTTTCTCTTTGTAAGTATGACTAAAGGGTTAGGTCATATTATGAAGAATGCACTTCATTCTTAGCAGTTTAGAGGAATATCTGCCCATAATTCCCCTGCTATCACTCACCACCAATTTGTGGATGATAACATGTTGTTTTGGCACCCTTCGGTTCAGGAGGCCCTAAAATTCAAACCCTTGCTCAATGATTTCTTGGAAGCATCTGGAACCAGCATAAATACTATAAAATCCCACATCTTCTTTTTTCACACTCACTCCATAGCTCAATTCTCTATAGGCCGCATTCTTGGATTCTCTGTCGCCTCTCTCCCATCCTAATATCTTGGTGGCTCCTTGACTGATTCTGCATTAAAGCATACCTCTTGGCAATTACTCCTAGAAAAATTTGAAGCCTGCCTTTCGTCCTGGACTTATAGAGCCCTCAATATGGCTAGTTGTCTAGTGCTAGTCAAAGTTGTCTTGCAATCAATGCCTCTTTATCCCTTCTCTATTTTGGTGGCACCAAAATGGGTGCTTAAAAGGATAAAAAATCTACAACAGAACTTTTTATGGGGATCTTCTGGTCAAAATTGCAAATGGACACTGGTCAAATGGGCAACAGTATGCCTCCCAAAAAACACTAGGGGTATTGGTCTCCAAGACCCTCAACACTGTAATGCAGTCATGGGAGCAAGAATATGGTGGAAATGGCTCTCTTCTCCACACACACCTTGGGCCATCCTCTGGACAACCAAATATGCAGACAAAATAATGCAAGATGATTTAATCCAACTCACAAATATGGAAAAGGGTTCCTTAATCTGGAACGCTGCCAGACATCATAGGGCCATGACTTAGTAGCAAAATTTCTGGGAAATAAGAGACGACAACAACGCCCACTTCTTGGTCAACTCTTGGTATCAAAGACCAAGGTTAAGCAACCTGATCAGACCACCGCAAATAGAGGATTGGGATGAGCATCATATGGAAAAAGTCAACTAGCACTGGACTCTCACCCTCAATCAAGGTTATATACAATGGCTAAGCACGACACACATCATTAGGCAAGGAACAAAGCTAATACATAAGGAAATAAACATAGAACTCACAAACCGGAAAATTAGATTGTCTGATAAGAAGGATATCTTACATTCGGGGTATACTCCACGTGGGACCTTTACCACTAACGAGGCATACAACCTTCTGGTTAGCAATCAGAAATCCAACGACCCTCTTTGGGAGAAAATTTGGTCTCCTATAATTTGGCCCAATGTCACTACTTTCCTCTGGCTATTATGTCAAAAACGAATACTCACTTGGGACAACCTAAGGAAAAAAAGCTTCCATGGGCCCTCAATATGCCTCAACTGTAAACAACAGGAAGAGACTATACAACACCTGATGGACACATGCAATTTGGAAAATAAACTCTGGGAAAAAACAAGCTTTAGATGTCAAAAAGAAGGCAGAGTAAAAGGGGACATTACCAACACCATTTGCAGTTGGGCAATCAATCCGTACAAGAGAAAACTGCTAAACTCTTTGTGAAAAATCATCCCAGGTCTTCTCATTTGGACTATACAGAAGGAAAGGAACCATCGCATCTTCAAGAATCAATGCACACCAATAGAGATCATATGGAGCAATCTCTACAACAATCTTCAGGAAACCTTAGCACTCTAAAGATGACACGAAGATGATTTTCCCACCCTTCCACAGGAGCAGAACATATGGAAGAATTGGAATCTTTGGATTAACCAGATACAAGGCAACCCCAGTAAATCCTCTTTAAATCACAAAACCTCTAGCAAATCGCTCCCTCCGCCACTTGAAATGACTCAATTAAATTTTTATGGAGCCTCCAAAGGCAACCCAGGAATGGCAGGTTATGGAGGAATATTCAGGGATCAAAAAGGAAAAACTCTCTTGATTTTCCTGGGCACAATTGGATGGGACACAAACAATTCAACTGAGCTTGAGGAACTATGGGAAGGACTTCATCTAGCTCAACATCATGGCTTTTTCCCCTTAGTGATTGAAGGAGACTCTCAGATACTTATCAACATGGCTAATCAAATTCTATAGGGGACCCCTACTCACAAAGAGGCCTATAGTTGGATATTGGCAGCATGTTTAGAGCTCATTGAACAATGGGTCAAAACTAACAAAACAATCACATTAAAACATATCATAAGAGAAGGAAACAAAGTGGCTGATCTCCTGGCAAATTTGGGGGTGGACAGTGATCAAACTCTACACTCAGGTTCGCTTGACATTATAAATGATGGATCCTAGCTACAAGAATGCATTGAACTAGTGCAAAACAATGCAGCACCCCAGGATGCGAGTGGCTAAAGATGCATTAATGCAGATTAGACAGTGGGACAGTAGGTGGCTTAGCCACTTTTCCATCTGCGTTCCCACCCAAGATGATTTATGGCGAGCCACCGTCAACCTGCAGGCGCCATTACTCTGGTGCACAGGTCGAGAACTCATCTACAAGTTTAAGTCCATGTCTTTGGCAAGCCTGCATACCTCTGCCCCGCCCCCTCTGAATTGCTCCTGCCTCCCTGATGCTATGGAGCCGAGCTCACACACGACAACAGGGAGGTGTTGTCGACTCTTGAGCTATATAGATTTGGGGGATGGAATCCATTTTTCCCATAATGTTCTCTGCACTCTGCAAATCGAAGCCTTGGTTCTGGTCTCTGTCTCTCACCTGAATCACTCTGTGAATTCCCGCACTGATTCTGCCTCTTCCTCTCCGCATATTGTTAGCACCTTTGTCATTTCGGCCCACACCAGTTAGCTCCACCCCAGCCACCGAACCATGCCGCGACTCCCCCACCGAATGTGTTGTAGGCAGGGCAGTAGATGAGGCAAAGACATTCGCCCCACCTCTCCATCTCCCTCTGAGCCAATGACCCCTTTGTCCTCCCCTTCCTCCATCCTGTCCATAGCCTAATTCTCTGACAGATATCTCGCCACCCACAGTGGAACAGGTTGGGTCCAACCCATCGAAGGTTGGTGTGTCAATGATGCAACCCAGATGCTCAACCTCTCTGTGTCCCCTCACCAGCCGCATCAAATGGCCCAATTTCGCTTCCGGTGCGCCTTGAACCACTGTGACATCATCACCATCGTCTTTGTGGCATTCACAGAGGAGACTCGCCCGCAGAATTAACAAACTCACACCACTATAAAATATCCTGTCACTGCACAACCCACCACTGTTCAGGAGATGTTGGACACCAGAAAACAGAAGGCGGCTCAAGAGAAGCCGCCCACCTGCAAAGAGAAGGCCTTGGGCAGCAGCTCAAGTTCTCGAAAACGTAAAGTCACCCAAGATAGCACCAAGCATGGTGAAGGAATTCCTGGTAGCACGCAGATAGTTGAGGATGATTAGGATGATTATAGGTGTCTAGCTGTGGAAGAGCCTCCTCCACCAAACGACACCTAGAGGGCCAAAAAAGCCAGGTTTCGATTCCCAGCTCCTATTCTTGGGGGATTTTCTAATGTTTTTTCAAATTATGTCACCAATTTTGGTAATTTACCATAAGTGTTTCTCTTGGATTTTGAGTTGTAACCCCTGTGCGGGCAAAATTTTCCATCGGTTTTTCGGACTGGTTTCCGCTCAATGGGCAGACTTGAATCAATCTTTTGGATGTCTAAACTTGTTATAACTCTGTTCTAGCACTGCAGAGGCCAAAGCCTCACTATAGATTTACTGTTTCATTAATAGAATTGGTGCTACTTAGAAAGAAAAAAAATTGATGTAAAATTAATGTGAAAAATAAAATATCTTATTTATGACTATAAGTAATATTTCATTATTTTAAATGTATCACTACGTGACAACATCTCCTTTCCTTCTATTAAGTTGTAAACACTTATAATATCATAATATATAATTATTAAGATTAGTTAGATAGATATATATATATATATATATATATATATATATATATATATATATATATATATATATATATATATATATTTATATATATATATATATTTATATATATATATCTATTTTAATTTTTATATAAAATAATAAATAAATATGTGATAAAAAAAAAAACACCCGCCCTTATATGAAAAAGGTATAATATATATAATCTTCTCATTGTTTAATTGTTTTTTTCTTTTAAGCAAATAATTTTATCAAGATTTTTTTAACAATATTTTTATATTAATGTATATATGCATATATATTATTTATTTTTAGTTATATAATAAATCATATATATATATATATATATATAGATATTATTTATTTTAAGTTGTATATTAAATCTAATTTTATTTTTTTTTGGTCAAGTAAGAATGGAGCCTTCTATTAACCGAACTAGTACATTACATATGTTACACGTCTATGTAAGTGTAGAGACCAAAACAAGAAACAACCTGTTTTGGAAATGCCAATAACAGGAAACAAACCAAATCCCCCAGAATTTCAAAACCGATTAAACAGGAAGGGGTGTTAAACTCCCAAGGTTCTCTGTCATCCACAAACAACTGAAGGGCATCTGTTAAGCTCCAAACCATTTCTCCAGACCCAACAGTAACACAAACCTCAGTTAAAATGTTTGAATTCCACCGTTCTGAAAGAAACGTCAGATCTTCTACGTCATTGATCTTTTCAAGATCCAACGGTCCCATCACTTCTTGACTTTGAAACTTGCCCTCTTCTATCAACCGTCGATCTCGGTCCACCAGATCAAATAGCTCACACATTATTCGCATGATTATCTTACGGGCCCCAAATCCGCCTGAAAAGTGGTTTCCTCTCTCACCTCTCTACTACATGTCACTCTGAGAGTGGAATCAGATCCAAAGGGGAATTACCGCTTACTACCTTTCCTCCACCCGAAATCCACTCGTGGGTTTCTCCAACCTGCTACTACCCACCTGGGCCCAACAAAAACACAAACCATAGTTCTCAACAAAGTTTGAAATCTTCCCCATCGCAGAAACATCGACACTTCTCCACCGTTGATCTATTCAAGATCCAATGGTCACAACACTTCTCGACTTTGAGTCTCACTCCTCGTTTGTCAACCGTCAATCTCATTCCCCCATATCTAATGGCTCACATGTATTTTGTACGGTTAACTTGTACACTCCAAGTCCACCTGAAAAAAGTGGTTTCGCTCTCTCACCTCGCTGCTACTTGTCACTGTGTGAGTGGAATCGGAGCCAACAAGGAAATACTATTTACGGCCTTTCTTCTACCCAAAATCCACTTGTGGTTTTCTCCAACCTGCTTCTACTCGTTAACTGTTAGGTAACTTCCTTGCCCGAGCACCATATATCTATCTCAACTGAGATCTGTCGGTCCAGAATCAGTCCTCACACCACTTCATCCTTGGTTTTCCTCCGCTGATCTCAACCATACGCTCAAATCCAAAGGAATACTAATGCCAATAGAATCCACAGACTGCTACCAAACAACAAGAAAACAGTTTAGGCTTCCCTATCCTCCCACCTATCCCCTGAGCCTATTCGATCCATCCTGTCAATCCATCGATCCTTATATTTGGCAACCTAACAAAGACAATCCTCTAACAGTTTGCTTGGGGGTAACAACTCCCAAACGTGCCAAGTGTCCCTTTTCTTATTAATCACTCCATTCGCCAAATGATCACCTAACATGTTAGCTTTTCTTTTCACATGGATAAAGCTTATAGTTTTTAAGGTTTGCATGTGGGTGTAGATATGGTGAAAGGCCTGTGATAGCTTCTAGTGTTTTGAAACTTTATCCAATGATGTACCATTGCATATTTTCTTGGCCGCTCTAATAATCAATTCTGAATCTGCTTCAATGATGACATTGTGTGAATTTGAAACCACCAAGATTTCCAAGCATTGCTCTAAGGCCATGAGTTTCATCATGTTATTAGTGGCCTTCCCCAAGTGGTCATGAATGATCCCCTTTATTTGACCCTATTCATCTCTTATAACACCCCCAAAACTAGCTAACCCTGGGTTGCCCTTAGATGCTTTGTCTATATTGACCTTTAAGAAACCATGTGGAGAAGGCTTCCAAATATTTATATCTGCATTTTATGGCTCACACCCTTGATTATGCCATGTGGGCCTATAGACTGGAGACCCAAATTGGGTAGAATACACACATCCTGGGGCAGAGGAGGGTCCTTAGAAAGTTTCCTCAACAAGCTTTTGACTATGTCTTTGAGTTGCCTTAAAATTTGTCAATTATGTGTTGGGGCTTTCTTGCTTTGTTCTTAAAGATCCAACTATTACGTTCTTTCCAAACATCCCAGATGAAAAAGCCTCGAACCAAATTCCAGGATTTATTAATGATTTCACTCCTTGAGAATTTTTTCCTCCAATTCTTCAAAGCGTTGGAGATGCTGAGTCTATCACTATCAGTGTGCGTAAATATTGAGGCCACCCATTCCCACATGGTAGAGGTGAAAGGGCAGAGGTTGAGAAGGTGATCCATCATCTCCTCTTGTGAGCCACAAAGGTAAAATTTGGATGGTCCAGCGAAGACCTTTTTCAGGAGATTATCCCAAGTTAAAATTTTCCTTTGATGAACTAGCCAAATAAATAACTTTATTTTCATCCAGTGGGGGCTCTACCAAAGATTCTTCCAAACTTGATTAGGGTTTAGGTAGTTAAATCCTGTTACTACCTGTTTAGCTTCTTTGAGGTTAAAGTTTCCTTTAGTTTTCTTTCCCCATCTTAGTTGGTCAGGCAAGGAGGATACCAAAATCATCCTATGCTCTAGATCCTGAGTAAGAGAGTTTGCCTGGGCCTTCAGAGGGCTCTCTTCATTGTGCCCTAGATCCTTCCAAATTCTCTATTTTCCATTGTTCCTTACTTGGTCCCAGAAGTAATTTACCCTAAGTAGAACTTTGTTATCTATGTCTTTCTTGAGAGCTACTAATTAATCATTACACAATTTGGGTTCCTATTGCCAGTTATCCTCCCAAAATTGTGTTAGGTTCCGAGCTCAAATCTCCTAGAAACTATGTTATTGAACAATACCTTTATTTTCCGAGGCAAGGTTTCAAATGTGGGAGCCCTTAATATGCCCTAACATTCTAATGTGATCCTTCCCCTGCCAATTCTTGGCATATTTTTGTTTCCAAAGCTTAGCCCAGGGAGTTACCAATTCCTTGATCCACCTCCACCGGAGTTTAGCTCCCGAAACTCTGCTGATGGTTTCAGGATCATGAAGCCCCAAGCCACCATGTCTCTTGGGTTCGCAGATCTTGTCCCAAGCTACTAAAGCCCATTTATTTTTCTCTTCTCCTCTACCCCATAGAAAATCCCTTTGTATGCTCCTGATCTGTTGCTTAATTCCTTTAGCAGTGGGAAGAGCTGAGAGCATGAACATGGGAATTGCATGCAGGACAGCCTATGTGAGCACAAGGCACCCTGCCAAATTTAAATACCTACATGTCCATTTTCTAATTTTTTCCTCAAGTTTATTTATTATTGGCTTGCACACTTCCTTTCTTAGAGGTTTATCTGTGATAGGTATGCCCAGATACTTAGAAGGTAGCTGGTCCCTTTGAAACCCAAGAATTCTGGTGATGTTTCTCTAAATAACAATGTCAGTTTTAAAGAAAAAACTTTTGATTTTTTGAGGCTTACCTTCATGCCACCTGCCATAGCAAAGTCATTTAAGATATGTTTGATTGTTCTAGTTTCTATGACTATGGGTATGCCCGCAACGTTGTGTCATCCACAAATTGTTGATGAGTGTTTATCGCTCCATCCAAGGTGAGTTTGGTACCCTGGATTCTTCCTTCAGTATTTGCCATTTTAATTGCTCTGCCTAGCCCTTCCATCATGAGAACAAAGAGGAAGGGTGAGAGTAGATCCCCTTTTTCGAGGCCTCTAGAGGGTGTGAAGAGTCTTGAACGAGCGCCATTAAGTAGGTTGGAAAAACTGGTCGTGGTAACTAGTGCCATAACCCATCTTATCCAGTTTTGGTTGAAGCCATAGGCTCTTAGAACTACCCTTATATGAGACCAACTTCGCTTGTCGTAAGCCTTCGTTAGGTCTAGCTGAATAATCATACCAGCTTGTTTGTTTCTTTTGAGAGAGTGTACCACCTCATGAGATTGGATGATGTTATTGAGGATTTGTCTTCCTTCCACATAGCCCATTTTCTCCTCTGAGATGAGAGCTAGTAAAAGGGGTTTGAGTCTATTGGTGATCACCTTGGAAATAATTTTATACACCACATTACATAAAGCTATGGGTCTGAAACCATCTACAGTATTGGATTTTTCTTGTTTTGGGATCAAAGCTATGAAAGAAGCATTAAAAGCCTTCAAAACCTTTTTGGATCTTCTTGAGTCTTCCACCACCTCAAGGATATCTTTTTTTAGTTTTTTCCAGCAAGCTTTGAAGAAGTCTACATTGAACCCATCCGGGCCTGGAGCTTTTCCATTTTGCATTTCATTGATCACTTCACTGACATCCTCTTCTGATGCTAGCCTATTAAGATTGTGGTTGTCCTCTCTAGTAACCAACTGAGGGATATACTGAGTGAAATGGTTGATGAACCTGGATCTATCTTCCATAGGCTCCTCTGCTATGCTGAGGAAATTTTGTACAACGACAGATTCCATGTCTTTGTGAGAGACGATTTCTCTCCCTTGAGAATCTTTGAGCTTTGTGATTTTGTTGTGTGCCCTATGATCCATGTTGGATTTATGAAAGAACTTTGTGTTTCTTTCTCCCTCTCTAATCCACTTTATCCTTTATTTCTGTCTCCAAAAAATCTCCTCTTGCGAGCACCGATCTTCCCATTCTTCCTGGAAAGAATCAGCTAGCTTTTTCCACTCCTCGGTAAAGCCCTCTGTGATGCTAATTTGATTGATCTCCTGGAGTTTTTGCTCAGCTTCTCTTTTGGCTTTGAAGATATTGCCAAATTCCTTTTTATTCCAATCTTTAAGCCTGGATTTGATATGTTTAAGTTTTTGTTGGAGCAGGAACATTCTAGTGCCTTGAATGTTTAGATCCTCTCTCCACCATTTGTAAATATTACTAGTGAATTCAGGGTGAGAGAGCTAGGCATTTTCAAACCTGAAAGGTTAGTTTCTTGGTGTACACATAAAAGTGGCTTCCAGCTATACCAACCAATTGTTTGAACCTCCAAAAGGAAGAATAGAAACTGTCATGGTAGGGCTTGAGAGAAAGAGGTCCTCCAAAATAATAAGTCTATCTAGTTTAGAGGTGACTTGTGAATCCCCTCCCCTCTTGTTGTTCCAGGCGAATGTCCCATTTATTGTTTCAGTTTCCACTAACTGCATGTTCATTATGAAGTTCTAGAAGGCCATGGAGTCTCTTCCTAGCTATCTGATACCGCCTTTTTTCTCTATAAGAAATCTTATCATATTGAAATCTCTTGCAATGATCCAGGGCATATTAGGGTGTCTTACTCTTAGTTCCTCAAGGGAGGTGAGAAGCTTGAGTTTGACTTCTCTCTTTTGAGGTCCATAGACATTTGTGATCATATGTATCTCCTTATCACCTAAAGGTTGACATACCAAAGAAAGATAGTTCCTAAATGCCTCAGCATCCAGAATTCCAATTTTCTTGGAATCCCACAGCATGAGAATCCCCCCTGTTGAGTTTTTTTCTTTAACCTCTAAATACTCATACTTGATTAGCCATTTATTATGAATTTCTCTAATCTTATCCATCGAAATCTTTTTCTCCTGAATAAAAGCCATATTTGGTTTTTCTTCTTTTATTCTATTACTGAGATTTCTTTGTTTCCTTCTATTTCCTATGCCTCTAATATTCCAGGTTGTGGGCTTCATTAAGAGAGGTTTGTAAAGGAATATCTCGTGAGATATTTCATCTTAATTGAGTTAATTAATAGTTTCTGACATTCATTCAACAACTCATTCTATCTTTGTCTTCCTCTTTTCCTGCCTGGGTTCTTCGGAGATTGTGTTTGTGTCTCCTCAATCATTTTGACCCCTAGATGCTCCTGGATTTCATGATTTCTTTTGACTCTAGATCCATTCGATTGTGATCTCCATAAGAAGAGCTATTGAACCCTATCACATTCCTCTTTTGGCAGGGAGTCCACTGCTTTGGTCGTCCCTTGTTCCAGAAATTTATCTAAATCTAAATTTTCCCTATCTAGAATCTCCTGCAGTTCATGGTCCTCTGTTCCCACCTCACTTGGATTCATCTAATGGTCCCTATTGATATCCATAATGCATGGTAGATCATCCTTTTGTTGGTTTTTTTCTATGATATCTTCCATGCTGCCATCCCTTTCGTTCTCAGTGATAATGTTTTCCATTTACTGGTTTGTTTCTTTGTTTCCTTCTTCTTCTAGGATCTTAAAGCTATTGTGGCCCGGTTGTCTTTCCTCATTGATATTCTTTTGCAGTTGATTTTTGACTTTCCCTTTGCCCCCATCCTTGGTAAAACCCCTGGTATTTTTATCTGTAGTTGTTTTCACAATTCTGTCCATGTTGTTTGTTGGGTAGTCTCTATATAGATGCCCATGCTCATGGCATTTGCGGAACCTAAATGAGATGTGTTCATAATCCACCACCTGCACCCATTATTCATCATATACTTCTAAAATTATCGTGTCCGAAAGTGCTCCAGAAAATTCCATTTCCACACATATCCCGGTGAAGGAGCTGTGTTTTCCTTTTAGAGTTACATCTGAGATCCTTAGAAAATGCCCTAGTTTGTTGCCTATTGTTTTCAAAGATTACAGTAGCCAATAATC
>Ga0115851_100510_pt1 | contig 17601 bp, 21 predicted proteins | sample InSIn2gowninarea_FD_83865 | JGI IMG/M metagenome (GOLD analysis project Ga0115851, IMG submission 83865)
TGATTGGTGAAAGTAGAGAAGGCAACCTAAATCGTTTGAAAGAAATGGGTATTCATGACGCGGATAAAGTTTATAACGCTGATGAATTAGCTTCGGGCAATACTATATTGTTTGCATTGCGCCCAAAATATGACTTATCCAGATTTCTTTGAGGCTTGACATAAATCGTAAAAACCTCTACAAGCGGGTTTTGCATACCTAAACCCGCTTGTTTGCTTGAGTAATGCGATCGCGCAATTTCTAGCTCTGATTCTAAGCTGTAAGAAATGGTGGCAGAAGCTACTATTAATGCTAAAGTAGCAACGTCAATATACGAAGCTAGAATCAAAGCCGGGCTAACTCAGCAGCAACTAGCCGATCGCATTGGCACAAAACAGCCTGTAATTGCACGCTTAGAAGATGCGGATTATGAGGGGCATTCGGTTTCAATGCTTCAAAAAATTGCGATCGCTCTAAATCAGCGCCTAAAAATTCACCTCACAGCAATGTAACTCTCAACAATCAAGAAGCTTTGAGCATAACTACTTGCCCAACTGGGCGTTTTGGTGTGGCTGATTCTACCGTGACAAATAACTGCGATATTTCTGTATTTTCGCCATACACATTAGCAGGAATAGATATTTGCTCTAAACTTGTACCACCCGAGCCGCCCTTAAACTGTCCGCAACGTATAGTTTGATTATCAACTACCGCCCAAAGCCAGTAACTTTTACCTGCGGGAGGAGGAGGAACGTCTTGCAAAGCAACAACTGCTTTGTTTGCCTCAAAATCCATAAATACACTGCCCACAGCCATTGATTTTGGCTCTTTACTTTTTAAAGAATAAATATGCGTTTTAGCACCCTGCAATACACCTATTACCTGACTAGATTGGCTGTACTGTTTCCGTAAATTATAGCCATCTAAACCCAGCGCTAGGGCAATAATTGCCGCCGTTCCAGCAGTAATTTTAGCCCAAGGTAAAACTAATGGTTTTGAGACGGGAGCAATGTCTAAAGGCGCTTCTATCGCTGCTAAAATAGCGTTGCGTAAATGGGTTGGTGGTGCTTGAACTTGAGCATAAGGTAACAGCCCTAATACTTCCTGCCATCGTGCTATATCTTGATATAACTGCGGATTTTCTGCCAAAATATGGTTAAATTCCTCAGCTTCATCAGGGCATAAATTGCCGAGGACATAACCCACCGTTAGGTCTTCTAAATTTTGAGGGGTTGAAGATTCACACATAGGGCAACTATTGAGTCAAATAAAATAAGATTTTTCTAAGTTTTTTTAATGCTTGACGCGCCGATGTTTTCACTGTCCCAAGAGGTATATTCAAGCTATTGGCAATTTCTGACTGGCTGAGGTCTTGGTAATATGCCATCTCTAATATTTTACGCTGCTGCTCTGGCAGTTCTGCTAAAGCCTCTTGAACGTGCTGGGAAGTATCCCATATATCAACTTGTTCAAAAGCCGAGTGCGAAAATGTTTGAGTTGTCGTATTTTGCCAACGTTCGAGAAACTTACTACGCGAAGTACGCGATCGCAATTTATCTAACGAGCGCGATCTCGTCATCACTACTAAGTAGCTACTTAAAGAACCACGCGCCGGATTGTAGGTGTTATTGTGCCAAAGACTAACAAAAATTTCCTGAGTTAAATCTTCTGCTTCTTGAGCATCTTTTAAGATTTTTAATGCTAATCCATACACCACTGCACCGTAGCGATCGTAAAGCTTGCTTAGGGCTGATGTTTGACCTGTTTTAAGTGCTTGGATTAGCTCTAAATCCTTTTGCTGCAATGAATTATTTAAGTTGAACTTAAGCGGATCTAAGTTTATCATGCTTTCTCTACAGCAAGTCGGAACATACACTTTTCTTTGAATAAGGTAGAACATCCAGTTCCTAAGCTTGACTTTAAATATCTGCGGCAAAATATAAGTTTGTATGTATTTATACTAACACATTCAAATTGTAAATAAATGTAAAGAGCCTAAATCCAATTGGGCTTCTGCCTGCGTATTGTTATAAACCCTTTTGAATTAGTGCCACTAGCAAAAGTTAGAAACCAAGCCAAAAACTCATGATTAACAAGTACAGACTAAAAACTAGCAAGCACTTTTACAGACAACTTTTAATACCGGATGTAGCCATAGTTAGACCAGAATATGAAGATGCAAACAGCATATTGGTACTGCATCCAGCTTTGCTGTATCGGCATTATGCGATCGCAAATTACGAAGCTATTGGCTACGTTGCTTACCAGGGTTGGCAAAACGAAGGACGTGGCTTTGTGGCGCTGACTCCTTTATGGGAAAAAGAAGATCCCGAATTTGCCTTAACGTATGTTAGTGAGGCGAATATTTTAAAACTACCATTGTTAGAACCTTTGACCGAGGGTAGTAGTAAAAGGCAATTTCCCCACTGGTACATTAAATTAGCGGAAATTGTGCGATCGCAAATAGATCGGCGGTTGAATAATTACGATCCAGAATCGGAAGCGATCGTTCTGGGACAAGTCGAAGATACATCCCAGATATTTCCCCCCGATCAAATGTATCAGCAAATTAACAGAGTGGAAATATTTAACTTTTCAAGTTTTGAAACGTCTTTGGAAAGCTGTTACGAGCATTTTAAAAATCGCGCTTGCGAGTTTATTTTATAGAACAGATTAGTATGAGTACACGCTTACCGATAGCCTGACAAGAATTTTGGCTTGCGCCGCGCGATTTCATTCAAATTTCATTTTTATGTGGACTGAACAACTAGCCCCTAAGAGGCTTAAACTAACAATTACTGTACGTTTACCTTTAGCAATCAATATCTTTCACAAGGATGATAGCAAAGGCGAAGCCCTGCGTGCGCGCTTGCGCTATCGCTCGTTGCAGGATGAGGTGTAATGCTCCTGTTGGCAACTATGACGACTATAGACAAAATTTTCAGCATTCATCAAGAACCCTTAGCAGTTTTTACAGCTTTATTGCCAGCAATGGGCGAAGTTTTGCAATGCGATCGCATTTTTTTGTACTTGCGTAATCCCCAAACTAAATTTGGTAAGGTTGTCAACTGTTGGCGACGCAATTTAGAAATTCCCGATGTCGATGACTACCAGTGGAAAAAAGAACCCGAATCTTTACCCCAAGAAGATCCCTTATTTGCGGCGGCTTTGCATACCAAACCATCGGTTTATGTGGAAGATGTTAACACTGCAAGTATTAACGTAGTTAACAAAGATTTTGAGCAAAAAACCTTCGGACACCGGGCTTTAGTTCACGCTCACTTGTGCCAAAATGGTCAACTGTGGGGAATTTTGCAGCCTTGTGTTTTTGGTAAACCAAGAATTTGGACAAAGAACGATCGCTCGATTATTAATCAAGTTGAATTTAAAATCACACCATTAGTTATTAGCTACATCACTGATTTAGATAATTAATTTCTTTGCATGCTTACACCTCAACTAGAGTAATTGGTATTAATAAATACATAAACTTAGTGAATGCAAATCGTATATTTTGTAAGTTGTGTAGCCTGAGATAAAAATAGGAATTTAAAAGTTTTCTACTTTTAATTAAGGCTGAAACAAAATTAGGTGTGAGTCCGTGACAAAATTTTTAGGAAAATTAGGACTGTGGACAGCGATAGTAGCGAGTATTTTGGCAAGTAAAAATATTGTTTTAGCTGAAGAATACTCGATAACAGCAGAAAAAGGCGATCGCTCTCTAAAAATGCCAGAAGCTTTAGCGCAAGTAACTTCCGTATCGCAATTATCTGACGTACAGCCTACAGATTGGGCGTTTCAAGCATTACAATCATTGGTAGAGCGTTACGGTTGCATTGCAGGCTATCCTAATGGCACATACCGGGGAAACCGCGCCTTGACAAGGTATGAATTTGCGGCGGGTTTAAATGCTTGTTTAGATAGAATTAACGAACTTATTGCGTCCTCAACTACTAACTTAGTTACCAAAGAAGACTTAGTTAGTTTACAGCGATTGCAACAGGATTTTACTACTGAACTTACGGCTGTACGGGGTAGAGTCGATGCGCTTGAAGTGCAAGTAGCCCAATTAGAATCTAACCAGTTTTCCACTACAACTAAAATTAACGGTGAAGTAATTACTTATATTGGCGATGCTTTTGGAGATAATGCCGATTCAATTAATAACACTAATCTTGGTTATCGCCTCCGCCTAGACTTTAATACTAGCTTTACTGGTCAAGACCGTTTACGCACTCGGTTTCAATCTACTAATTTAAGATTATTTGACACTGGCGCAACCTTTGGCGGAAGTCCTGAAGTAGCGATTGGCGGCGTTTCTAATGAAACTCGTTTTACCCCCAGCAGCGTAACTCAAAGCGGCGAAGTTAGACTTAGCCAGCTAGAATACCGCTTTCCCGTCGGCGAAAAACTCAAAATTTATCTAGAAGCTAATACCATCGATCCATCTTATGTCACCGATACCATAAGCCCTTTTATTGATACAGCAAACGGCGCAATTTCTAACTTTGGTCAAGTAAACCCGGTGTATTTTCCTTTAGGCAATCAAGCAGGTATTGCGGCTAACTACAGCTTAACTGAAACTCTGAGCTTAGACGCGGGATATTTTGGCGAAGATTCATCTACAGGCGCACCCAGCAACCCCGGCGAGGATTCTGGTTTATTTAATGGTGGCTACAGTGCGTTTGGTCAATTGGTTTATAGCGCAAGTCGGTTAAAACTTAGTTTGCTTTACCTCAACTCTTACTCGCCGCGCAATGGAGTTGATACATTAGCTGGAAGTAATGCAGCTAAAGTAATTGGTGCGGGACCTGTAATTGGTAACGGCTACGGTATTCAAACTAATTATCGTATTGGCAGCGGTTTTGAATTGGGTGGATGGGTTGGTTACACCGCCGCGCGGAGTCTCGGTACGAAAGGCGATGCCAGTATATTTAATTATGCCGTTACTTTATCTTTCCCTGACTTAGGCAAAAAAGGTAATTTAGGCGGCGTTGTGGTGGGGATGCAACCAAGACTGACAGAAACTAGCAACGATGAGCTTGCAAGCGCCATCGGCTTACCAATTGAAAACGGAATCCAAAGTAGAAGCGATCGCAATAGTGGTTTGCATATTGAAGCTTTCTACAAATATCAGTTAAATGACAATATTTCTGTTACTCCTGGTTTCTTTTGGCTCACTGCACCTAACCATGACTCGCGCAACCCTGACGTAGTTATTGGCGTAATTAGAACTTCCTTTGTTTTCTAAACTTATTATGATTAAAACTAGCTTAAATACCTCTTAAGATAGTAGCGGCAAATTTCCAGCTTACCTTTGATTAACCTATTAGCTACGGTGCGTAAGAATTGCTAACGATGACAAGAAAAAAAATAATAGTTGCAATTACGCTTTTTGCCGTAGTTGCTCTGAGTATTATTAGTGGAAATAGTTTAGTAGAAAGAGCGATCGCGCAATCAAACAACCAAAAAGTTGTCATGGTTACGTCTGCTGACTATCCACCCTACGAATTTCGAGATACGGCTTCCGGCAAAAATGAAATTATTGGCTTTGATGTAGATATTGCCAAATACATTACTAAAGAGCTTGGCTTAGATTTATCAATTACTGATACAGATTTTAATGGCATAATTCCAGCTTTGCAATCAAAACGCGCTGACTTTGCTATGGCTGGAATGACACCAACAGCAGAGCGCAAAAAAAACGTTGACTTTAGCGATCTTTACTACGAAGCAAAAAATACAATTGTTAGTTTAAAAGGTAGCAATTTAAAAACTCCTGAAAATTTAAGCGGTAAAGAAGTAGGCGTACAATTAGGCTCAACTCAAGAAACCGCCGCCAAAGAATTTAAAAATGTCAAACTTAAATCTTTAAATAAAACTTCAGAGATTATCCAAGAAGTTAAAGCAAAACGGATAGAAGCGGCAATTATTGAAGATACGATCGCTAAAGGGTTTATTAACAATAATCCAGACTTAGAGTTTACGACTATTCCCAACGCTGGCGAAGCTGGAAGTGCGATCGCCTTTCCCAAAGGATCGGCGCGAGTTGCTGACTTTAACCGAGTTTTGGCGCAAATGAAACAAAGCGGCGAAATTAACAACTTGGTTGTAAAATGGTTTGAAAATAATGGTAAACCCGTCGCCTCAGTCACAGAAACTCCTACTAATTCAAGCTTTGGTTTTAGTAAAATAGCTCCTAGTATTCCTTACATTGTTGAAGGGATCGGCACAACATTATTATTCACGCTAATATCAGCCTTTTTCGGCTTTCTTTGGGGCGTGGTACTGTCTTTATTCAAAATTTCGACAATTAAGCCTTTACAGTGGTTCGGAACTGCCTATACATCGGTATTTAGAGGTACGCCGCTACTATTACAAATAGCCTTAGTTTATTACGCAACTCCCCAAATAACTGGCTACAACATTCCACCATTACTCGCCGGGGTAATTACTTTTACTCTCAATTCTGGGGCGTATATTTCTGAGACAATTAGAGCCGGAATACTAGCCGTAGATAAAGGACAAGCCGAAGCGGCTTTGTCTTTAGGTATTCCCTACAAACCAATGATGCAAGATATTATTTTGCCGCAAGGATTAAAAAATATTTTGCCAGCCTTGGTAAACGAAAGCATCGCCTTATTAAAAGATTCGGCTTTGGTTTCAACAATTGGTGTAGCCGACTTGCTGCGCCGCGCTCAAATTGTTGGAGCAGAAAAATATATTTATTTTGAACCTCTACTATTTGCTGGCGTTGTATATTACTTATTAGTTATGAGCTTAACCTGGGGGGGCTATGCACTCGAACGAAGACTTCAACGGAGTAGTTAGCGATCGCAAATTTACTAACAATTCTAAGGTAGCGGTTAAGGTAGATGGCTTACACAAGGCTTTTGGCAGTTTGAGAGTTTTGCAAGGAATTTCTACAGAAATTCACGCTGGGGAAGTGGTCGCAATTATTGGCCCTTCGGGATCGGGAAAATCGACTTTTTTGCGCTGCATGAATCTCCTTGAAGTGCCAACTTCTGGGAAAGTTTATATAAACAATGTCGATTTAACGGCAAAGAAAACTGACATCATGAAAATTCGCCAAAATGTGGGCATGGTGTTTCAACACTTTCATTTATTTCCCCACATGACCGTAATTAAAAATGTTACGTACGCACCAACCAACGTTAAACATCTCTCTCACGAGCAAGCGCGGCGAGAAGGCATGGAATTGCTCGAAAAAGTTGGCTTAAGCGAAAAAGCCGATGTCTATCCATCAAAGCTATCGGGAGGACAAAAACAGCGCGTAGCGATCGCCCGATCTCTGGCAATGAAGCCCGAAGTCATGCTATTTGACGAGCCTACCTCCGCCCTCGATCCAGAGATGGTAAAAGAAGTATTGCAAGTGATGAAAGATTTAACTCAAACCGGGATTACAATGGCAATCGTTACCCACGAAATGGGCTTTGCAAGAGAAGTAAGCGATCGCATATTATTCCTAGACCAAGGAAGATTAGCCGAAGATGCTACCCCTAGAGATTTCTTTAATAACCCCCAATGCGATCGGGCTAAACAGTTTCTCGAAAAAATGCTGTAATTACTCACTTATACTGCCATCCGGCATAGTAGCACCTTTTAAGTTGGCATTGGTTAGGGTAGCGCTACTCAATTCTGCCCTAACTAAATTAGCATTACTCAAGTTGGCATTAGTAAAATTAGTTTTAGCAACAAAAGCGTCAATCAAATAACTATCGCTTAAGTTTGCATTGATCAAATTTGCTCTACTTAAATCAATTCTATTTAAACCCGCTTTACTTAAATTTGCTCCCGTCAAATTTGCTCTAATTAATTTGCCATCAGGAATTATTGCCCCACTTAAATTAGCATCAGTTAAATCAGCATCGATCGTGGATACTCTTTCGCATCGAGCATTACTTAAGTTTGCGCCACACAGCGTTGCCCCATCTAAATTAGCATCACTAAGCGAGGCATAACTTAAATTAGCTTCGCTCAAATCAGCGCCGCTTAAATCAACTCCACGTAAATTTACTTCATTCAAGTTGGCGCAGCGCAAGTCAGCCCGCGATAAATTTGCTCCAGCTAAGTTTGCACCACGCAAATCGGCTTTAAAGAGGGTTGCGCCGCATAAATTAGCAATATAATTATGTTTTTCTTGACGGAGATTTGCCCCACGCAAGCACGCTCCCGTTAAATTAGCGCCGCTTAAATTAATATTACGCAAATCTGTATCGAGCAGATTTGCATCTAGTAAGTTTGCCAAACTCATGTCAGCACTACGCAAATCTGCACCTTGTAAAACTGCTCCATGTAAATCGGCATCATGCAATTTAGCTGCCCGTAAATCAGCTTGAGTTAGGTTTACCCCGCTTAACTTTGCTCTAATTAAGTTAGCTTGGTATAGTTGCGCTCGGTTAAGGTAAGCAAAAGTTAAGTTTGCACCGTGCAAGTCAGCATGAATGAGGATAATACGGATTAAATCGGCAGCAAATAGGTTAGCGCCTTTTAAATTAGCACCGCTAAAATCTATCTCTCCAGCAGCGTAGCGCCCAAGAAATTCGTCAACATTCATAGTCCTGCACCTCACGACCTACCTAGTATTCCCAATTTTTCTGAGAATGCAGTTATCAATTAAAAATTTTTAAGCTTAATTCAACAACTGTATAGCTAACGGGCAAAGCCAGCAATTCTAGACAAAAATAGCTGGATAAAAAGGTTTCAAAGACTGGCTGATAACTCTTGCTACCTTGCGATTTTCCTCAACTTCTTGCAAAATAACCGCCGTAGCTTCTAGCTTACTGACAAGCTCGGTAAATGTTGGGCAAATATCTACTAAATTTTGGATTAATTCATCAAGTTGTTGCGATTTGAGACTTACCCAGTCTTGGTTGCTAAAATTGAATTGCTCGTAAAGTGCCGAAAATAACAGGATCTTTGCTCTTAAGGGGTTGATATTGGCGATAATTTCCGCTCTAATTTTATAGGAATCGTAAGGCTTGGGAGTTTCTTTTTGACTAGGTATTGCTTGCAACTGTGTTTCCTCTTGAAACTTAGCTAAACAAGCTGCGGTTACATCTTCTTCAACAAAATATATTCTTTCTAAATAAATAATAAGTATATCTGCGACTAACAAATACCTTTTAGGCTTGTTAGTTGTTTTAGCCATACCGTGAATATACTTTTTTAGACCTGCAAAAGTTGATTTTTTGTTAACTAATTCTACAATTAAGCTTTGCCAGTCGGCATTATCGATTTTTGTTTGCTCGTTTTCCCAAACTTGCTGACAAAGGTAAAACAATAGCTTTTTTAGCCGCAAAGAATCTTCGTGTTGTTTTAAGTCTTGAATAATTTGAGGTAATAACGATAATTCCATAGCAATAAAATATTATTGCCTCGATTGTAGGAGCGGTTACTTTAGATTAGGTGTAGGAAATATGAAGATTTGATGGTTTAATTGCGATCGCCCGATAAAAAACCTGTGCAGCTATTAGCAACACAGGTTAAAGTAATTATTTCTAAGTTTTAGGGCATTGCTGAAAATGTGATAATTTTCTTACCCATTACCCATTACCCATTACCCATCACCCATCACCAATTGGACAACGCCAGTTTTAGATAGCTTCGCGCACATCTAGGTTAAACAGCATTTGTAGCGATTGCATACAACGCCGTCTTGCTTCAATATCTTGCTCTGCTCTTAGTTGCACCATCGGATCGTGAAGAATTTTATTAACAATTCCTCGCGCTAAAGCTTCTACTACTTCTTGGTGTTTCTCGGCAAATTCCGAACCCAAGCGAGACAAGGCTTTTTCTAACTCTTGTTCGCGAATAGCCTCCGCTTTATCCCACAAACACCGGATAGTTGAAACCGTTTCTAAACTGCGCCACCAACTATCAAAAATTAAAACTTCTTCTTCTAACAGCTTCTCTGCTTCCATTGCCATCTTGCGCCGACTAGCGTGATTTTGGGCGACTACAGCCTTCAAATCGTCTACGTTGAACGCTTGGACGTTTTCTAACTCCTTCGCATCGCCATGAACGTTACGCGGTACGGAAATGTCAAATAACATCAACGGACGATTGGGTTCTAAAGCTGCTTCTAGTTTGGCGCGATCTAGTAATGGTTCTGTTGCGGCGGTACTTGTAAATACCAAGTCTGACAGGGCAACTTGCGCCATCATTTCGGAAATCGGTTGAATTTGTAAAGTAATTTGACTAAAGTGTTTGGCTAATTCTTCCGCCCGCGCGCGCGATCGATTTAAAATTGTGATTTCTACCGCACCTTTAGCCACCAAATGCTGTACCAGTAGCTTCGACATTTTCCCCGCACCAATGATTGTTACCCGACAAGCTGCCAAGTTTTGGACTTTCATTTGTGCAAGTTCCACCGCCGCCGAACTGATAGAAACCGCACCCGTACCGATATTTGTTTCAGTACGGACGCGCTTACCTGCGGTAATTGCTTGTTTAAATAGCTTATTAAGAATAGATTTGATGCCGTTGTACTGTTGCCCTAATTTGTGGGTTTGTTTGATTTGAGAAAGGATTTGCCCCTCGCCCAACACCAAACTATCTAACCCTGCTGCTACTCGCATTAAGTGCATAACCGCGTCTTCGTGGAGTAGAACAAATAAGTGCTGTCGCAACGCCAACATTGGTAATTTGCTGTGTTCCGACAAAAACTGATTGACTTCTCTAATCCCTTGCTCGGTTTCTTGAGTAACGATATATATTTCTAAACGATTGCAAGTGCTAAGTATTGCCACTTCCTCAATATGAGGATAACTACAGAGGTGCGCCATGACGCTTTCCATCTGTGGTTCTGGAATACTTAACTTTTCTCGAACTTCCACCGGGGCAGTCTTATGACTTAACCCCACAACCGCAATGTTCATGTCTCCTCCAAGTGTCGGCTAGGAGAAAAAAGGTCATCCATCCTCCTCCTAGCCTTGTGCCTCTTACCGTAGTTGTAGCGACTTGACGCTATCGAATAGATGAATCGTATCGACAAAGCGTGCTGTTTGGGATTGATTGGAGATAACTAGGCTTTGAGTTCTAGCGCCACCACCAAAGAAGCGCACGCCTTCCATCAAAGTACCAGGAGTAATACCGCAAGCCGCAAACAATATAGTATTGCCCGAAGCTAATTCATCAGCGTTATAAACTTTATCCGCGTCATGAATACCCATTTCTTTCAAACGATTTAGGTTGCCTTCTCTACTTTCACCAATCAAACCTGTTTGGACTACCTCTGGATCGTAGATCAATTGACCCTGGAAGTGTCCGCCCAAACAACGCATTGCGGCGGCGGAAATTACACCTTCGGGGGCGGCTCCAATACCCATAAGGGCATGAATATTTGTCCCAGCAAAGGCGCAACAGATAGCCGCAGAAACGTCACCGTCACTAATTAACCTAACTCTAGCTCCGGCATCGCGGATTTCTTTAATTAAACCTTCATGACGGGGGCGATCCATCACGACTACGACTAATTCCTCTATCGCACGATTCAAACACTCAGAAAGAATTTTGAGGTTATCAGTAGCGGATTTATTGATATCTACATGACCTTTAGCTGCGGGAGGTGCAGCCAACTTTCGCATATAAAAATCTGGCGCGGCAAATAAGCCACCTTTTTCGGCAATAGCCAAAACTGCCATAGAACCATTTTGACCGTAGGCAACTAAGTTAGTTCCTTCGCAGGGGTCAACGGCAATGTCAATTTCAATTAATTCGTCTGGGTTACAGTATGCTTTGGCATCTTCGCGAGTACAAATACCCACTTCTTCGCCGATGTATAGCATGGGCGCGTCATCGCGTTCGCCTTCGCCAATGACAATGCGACCCCGCATATAGATTTTGTTCATCCGTTCGCGCATGGCTTCTACAGCTACTTGGTCGGCAATGTTTTTCTCACCCTTACCCATCCATCGAGCGCTAGCGATCGCTGCTTGCTCTACTACCTCAATAATCTCTAGCCCTAATGTATTTTCCACGAAGTCTGTCCTCTAAATTGCCGATGAAGTTTGGCGATTTCAGTTCTCAAGTCTACCAAAGCGCGGATACCACTAATAAAAAGTATTAACTCAACAAGTGTTAAGTTTTGCTGCTAAGTTAATTTACATCTGGTAGAAGGGCGATCGCTTTTAAAATTTAGATGTAGCTATTTTTCGTTCCCTAAAACTCTATGTTAGATTTTCTTAACCCCGTCTTTAACCGCCACCCTGAGCGCATCAAAGCCCATGTAGAAATCTACACCTGGCAAACTTGCCCTTACTGCATCCGTGCCAAATTGCTGTTGTGGTGGAAGGGTGTTAATTTTACCGAGTACAAAATTGACGGCGACGAAGTGGCTAGAACCAAAATGGCAGAACGTTCCAATGGTAAGCGCAGCGTCCCGCAGATATTTATCAACGAGCAACACGTTGGCGGCTGCGATGACATCCATCAGCTAAATTCTCAAGGTCAGTTAGATCCATTACTTGCTCAAAGCGCCTAAATAACATGGATAGTCAAATTGCCCCACCTTACGAGCAACACAAGTATTGGATGCAACGCGCCTTTGCTCTTGCAAAGCTTGCTGGAGAGGCAGGAGAAGTACCTGTAGGGGCGATCGTGGTCGATAGTCGCAATAATGCGGTTTCGGAGGCACAAAACTATCGCGAGCGCCACAGTGACCCCACAGCCCACGCAGAAGTTATAGCTTTGCGTTTAGCTGGTCAACAATTAAACTCTTGGCATCTTAACAATTGCACGTTGTACGTTACTTTAGAACCTTGCCCAATGTGTGCAGGGGCGATCGTCCAAGCGCGGATTAAACTGTTAATTTATGGTGCTGACGATCCCAAAACTGGCGCTATTCGGACTGTGATTAATATTCCTGATAGTGCTTGCTCTTACCATCGGTTAACGGTAATAGGAGGCATATTAGAATCTGATTGTCGCCAGCAATTGAAAGCATGGTTTGCTCAAAAAAGAATCAAGCTTTGAAGACTTACAATTCTTGACATGACGCTAACCAAAGTGTCCTCATAAACCAAGACAAATACTACTAGAAAATTTACGTTTGGATTAATCTAGTTTAAGCCCGCAGCCATGATGATGACGCAAATGGAACCCCAATCTTTAAACACTCCAAATCTTAGCCCTGACGAAGAAATTGCACTTTCTGCGCCGATTAGTTCTAGGGTTTCCCCTTGGTTAGCGCCGTTAGCGTATCTTTTGGGATGTCGGATTGTTTTACCTTTGCATTTTGGCAAAATTGCGACTTTTGGACAAGAAAATTTGCCGAAGACAGGCCCAGTAATCCTTGCTCCTACTCATCGTTCTCGCTGGGATGCGGTAGTTGTCCCGGCGGTCACAGGTCGCACTGTCACTGGGCGAGATTTAACTTTTATGGTGTCAGAAAACGAAGCTTCAGGGCTTCAAGGTTGGTTTGTCCGCCGTTTGGGGGGGTTTCCAGTTAATACCGACCGTCCATCAATTCGTACTTTGCGTTATGGGGTTGAGGTACTACTCCAACAAGAGATGTTGGTAATTTTTCCTGAAGGTAATATTTTTCGCGATGGTTTGGTTCATCCCCTAAAACCAGGACTTGCTCGTTTAGCTGTTAGCGCCGAAGCAACTCATCCCGGTTTAGGAGTGCAAGTTGTGCCAATCGGTCTTAAATACAGCCAAAGCTATCCTCAATGGGGTTGCGATGTCTCAATTTGCATTGGTTCGCCGCTAAAAGTAGCAGATTACAATGTAGGCTCGGTAAAGCAAAGTGCTAAACAATTAACTATTGACTTAGAAAATAATCTTAAAGTTTTGACTGGCACTGAAGGAACTAATTAAACGTTTACTGAGTCTGCTTGCTAGAAACTTTGAACGGGTACAATTTGGTAAAAACACCCATTGAGAGTTAAGATACCCAAAGTTTTAATTGGTTCGATGTTCTCTTTGTACTTAGTTACGCCATGATATCTGCTGGAACTATTCGCTTTTTGCCTAGCTACACTTATTTAACTTTTTTATCGTCGGTATTAGTTCTATTTATGCTAGTACCAGCCAATGCTCAAAGTGCGAAACCACAGCAACCGAACAACTCTAATCAAAGCCAACCAACCAATCCTAAAAGTCCAAACGTTCTTAGCCCGGATACTCAAACCAACAGTGTATTGAGCGTACAAGGAGGACAGCGTTTAATGAGCGAAGCTAGTAGTGCAGTTTCGGCTCAAAACTACACCTTAGCAACTAAAAAGCTCCAAGATGCCCGTCAGGTGTTTAATCAGGTGTCGAATTTTTATCAAGAATTAGCTACTAGCTTTTCTGGTATTGATAATCGCCTTGCAGACACCCAGCGCAAAAAAGCCTTAGATACCGCTCAAATGCGCGACGATGCTACCTATCAATTAGCTTTGGTACACCGGGCGCAAAACCAGCCAGAACTTGCCGTACCCCTATTAGTCCAAATTATCCGCAGTCAAAACCCCACGCGAGATTTAGGCAAAAAAGCTTATCAGCAGTTATTTGAGTTAGGGTTTGTAGATGCTCCTTTTTCCACCAGTGGGGGTGCTAGTACCCAAGGGAGCGATCGCCCTGCAAATCCGCCCCAGAAGTAGTTAAATTAGAAGGTAATTGAGCCGCAATATATTAAGGAACTGTGATGATTAGCCCGCAGCAAGTTGAGGAAATGATTAAAGTGCGTCTTCCCGATGCTCAAGTAGAAGTACAAGACTTGAAAGGCAGTGGCGACCACTATCAAGTTACTGTGGTTTCAACCCAGTTTGTGGGTAAAGGACTCGTACAACAACACCAGTTAGTTTATCAGGCATTGAATCAAGCCATGTCCTCAGAAGCTATCCACGCTTTGGCAATAAAAACCTCTATTCCTCAAGCTTAATTGCCCAGAACGCAGACCCACTCCACCATAACAACAAAACTATGACTCCAGAAGTACAAGCAAAGATTGATGATTTGGTCAAGCAAAACAAGGTTATCGTCTTCATGAAGGGTTCTAAATTGATGCCCCAATGTGGATTCTCTAACAATGTTGTGCAAATACTAAGTACGTTAGGAATACCCTTTGAAACCGTTGATATTTTAGCGGATAACGAGATCCGGCAGGGAATTAAAGAATATTCCAACTGGCCGACAATTCCCCAAGTCTATGTAAATGGTGAATTTATTGGCGGCTCAGATATCTTAATTGAAATGTACCAAAAAGGCGACTTGCAGCAAATGGTAGAAGTTGCTTTAGCTTCTTAAAGAAATATTGGTTAATCTAAAAATCCCTAAAACTATGACAAGTTCTAGGGATTTTTTTAGTAAATATAATAACTTTTGCTCAAAGGCAAATTTAATAATAATCTGATTCAGCTTCAGTTTGAGGGAGCGGCGTTTCAAAGTTAAACGAGTCGTAGAGAAAGCGAGTTGCTTCTTCTTCCAAACGATGAATTAGATAAGGCTCAATTACCTGACTTTGGCGCAAAGCAGCCAAGTAGCCATCTAAAAACAAACGCAGGTCGTCCGAGCGATACCCCCTTTGCCATAATTCAACTAAAGCATCGGTCAATCTTTGATAAAAGCGGATTGTTTGAGTATCTTGGAGCATAATTAAAAACTGAATGCAGTAATATTAATTGGTACATAGTTGTAAAGTGAAAATCCCATTGATTTTGGAGGAAATTTTTTCACATTGCTGACAATTAACAGCTAATTAACTGCGACATTGTCTGGAAATAAAGTAACTAACTGGCAAGAGTAAAATAATTAACCAAATAAGCTAATTAATTATTAGAGCGATCGCAAGCTGGTTAAATATATTGTAATCAAATATATCTGTTTATAAAATATATCTATGGATCTAGTATTACCTTCCTAAATGGCTATTGAGTAAAAATGCGGAGTTGAAACAAATATAAATTAGCAGCGCAAACTACTTTTTCGATGTTTGCACTACTACCTAGAGGCAATAAAAACCTATTTTTGGTTTAAAGGTTGTGCAAGACCTACAATCCTCAGCGTTTTATAAATTAAGCTGTCGCTATTAAAACCTTTACGCCCCTTTAAAAACACCAAGCCATTGAGCGCTGCAAATATTTCGTGGCAAGGTTTTTGTCCTCGCGAGGACAAAAACCTTGCCATCAAAGTCAAAAAATACTTATCAAAACTTACTCATTAATTGTTCTCCTACCCACTGGAGTTTTACTTATAGCTCCTTAGTTAGGCGTAGCGATGGTTACAAAACCTGTTTACTAGCTTTGTTATTTTGATTATTGAAAGCGCAAAGGAATGTAAGCTGTGGGTCTGGTTGCAATTGAAATTGTTGAAGGTAATCCGCATTTGCGAAGTCTCTTGAGTTGGCACTTGCAACAGGTCGGCTATCGAATGTATCAAGCGGCTAATCTAACTCAAGGTAGGGAAATATTTTTAACTCAGCAACCAACTTTAGTAATTTTAGATTCCGATTTGCCTGACGGTGATGGGGTGGAGTTTTGTCGGTGGTTGCAATTACAACAGCAACCCTTAGTTTTAATGCTATCAGCGCGAAATACTGAAGCAGATATAGTTGCAGGTTTGCAAGCAGGCGCTGATGACTACTTAGCTAAACCTTTTGGAATGCAAGAGTTTATGGCCAGAGTTGAAGCCATTTTACGGCGCAAACGGACTCCTGTAGCTCCAGTTTATTTAGATTATGGAACTTTGCAAATTGATTTAATTCAGCGCCGCGTCCGCTTTCAAGGGGAATTTGTAGATTTAACTCCTCAAGAATTTAGCTTATTGTATGTGTTAGCTCAAGCTAGTGGAGAAGCTCTTAGTCGTTCTGAATTGCTCCGTCGTGCTTGGCCAGATGCAATCGATAATCCCCGGACTATAGACACTCACGTTTTGTCTTTACGCAAAAAAGTTGAAATAGATTCAAGAGCGCCGAGTTTAGTACAAACTGTGCGTAATGTGGGTTATAGATTCAATATGGAAGCAATCGAACCTAAAAGTTTGGCAGCCTATGAAGTGAAGTATCCGCCGACAAGCAGCACTCAAATTAAAAATTTTCAAACTACCGCCGTCAGAAATCAGCATTAAAAATATTTAGATTTTTGGGGTCTTGGCAGTTGAGAATATAGATTGTTCTTGCCATAATTTAATCTATGCGATCGCCAATTAATGTAGCTGTAATCGGTACGGGATTCGGTCAAAAAGTGCATATTCCCGGTTTGCAAGCACATCCGCGCACTCAAGTTGTAGCCGTTTACAACCAAGACGCAGCCAAAGCCCAAAACATTGCTCAAACCTACAATATTCCTCACTTTTGCACCAGTATTGAAGAAGTTGTTGCCCTTGGTAAGTACAGGCGCTAATAGCTACTTGGCAAGGAGTCCCGTTAGCTAGTTCCAGCATCAGCATACAGCTATCATCAGCGTCCACAGGTTGCATTTTGCCACTACTGTCGGGGCGCAAACTCACGGCGGTACTTAAGTGAGCGCACAATCGCTCGACATCGCCAAACAGCCAGCTAATATAATCAAAAGTATGGGAACCCAAAGCCCCCAAAGCACCCCCGCCTAAATCTTTACGAGCGTACCAATTCCAGGGTTTTGTAGCGTCGGCGCGGCTGGGAACTAACCAATCTAT